>Ga0172374_1000273_pt1 | contig 40825 bp, 30 predicted proteins | sample LakKiv3m_FD_114536 | JGI IMG/M metagenome (GOLD analysis project Ga0172374, IMG submission 114536) | Freshwater microbial communities from Kabuno Bay, South-Kivu, Congo - kab_092012_10.3m | ecosystem: Environmental > Aquatic > Freshwater > Lake | place: Democratic Republic of the Congo... | reverse complement strand
GATTGGCGCCATTGTCATCCGCCGTTATAATCCGCCGGCCTTCTGGGGGCCTATAGCTCAGTTGGTTAGAGCAGAGGACTCATAATCCTTTGGTCCACGGTTCGAGTCCGTGTGGGCCCACCAAATAAAGCGTTAAAAAACAACGGCCTGTGCATTCATACTGCACAGGCCGTTTTCGTTATCAGTCTTTTTGCTCAACACTTTGCTCAACACTAGCTTTACGTAATCGCTGTCGCCAGGCCCTTCCAGCAGCTACCTAGCCCAAGGCCTCACTCAATAATTCGCTGAGCCATAGCCAGCCTGATTCCACTCCGGGGCGCCTCAGGTCCGCTCAATGCGATCATCCGGTAAGTGCGGCCTCGATTACCGTCTAGGCAGTGCTGTGTCTGAGCTAGCCGAGCGCTAGCTACTCTTTCAATCAGATAGCCCGCCCGGGAACAAAACCTACCCGCTAAAAAATTTAATCTGACCAGAATGTGGTCAGATAGGCTCGGACAAACCCTTTCATGAATTGGCACAGTAACCCCACAACCACCAAGGAGCACCTACTGATGCCAAACGACGTTTTCTTGACCAGTGACGAGATTTGCCAGCTTCTACGCTGTAGCAGCACGACGCTGTGGCGGATGCGCCAAACCCCAGGCCTTCCACAACCGCGTCAATTCGGCCGGCGCCTGCTCTGGCTGCGCAGTGATATCGAGCAGTTTCTCTCGCTTGATGCCTGAGCCTCACCTTGCCCTCTAACGGACCCACAACCGCCTAGGGGGCGGCCTCCCTAACAGACCTTTCTTTTCAAACCAAAATTGTTTGGTTTGCGGGCCTCTACGCGCCCGAAATGTGAGGAGCAAGATATGACCGCATCAAAAATCCAGCTTAATGCGCAGCCTGACGCAAGAGCCGACATTACCCCAATAGCTGCATCGGTTAAAAAGAGCTGTCATCCGAGCCGTGTCTACAGCGTTCTCGACAAAGATCTCGCTAGTAATGACCAGCAACTCAGCGCGGGTGTCTGGCTGCACCGCACCACCAAAACTCGGGACGGCAAGACAGAATCCACGCAGTTGTGGATCTGCGGACCGCTACATGTCGACGCAATCATTCGCAATATCTCATGCAGCGACGACTATGGGCGGCTGCTACGCCTCACCAATCTAGATGGGAAGGAATTGTTGTGGGCGATGCCTTCAGAACTCCTCGTTGGCCGGCCAGAGCGAATCTTGTCCGCACTTCTTAATCGGGGATTGAAAATCGACCACTCACATCTCACGGATATCGTGGACTACATCGCCAGCCAGTACCCGCAGCGCCGAATAATTTCCACTCACACTACCGGCTGGATCGACGCTGAACTGTTTATCACTCCTCTGGAATGTATCGGTAAAGGGGATGCTATTTTTCAGTCGGAAAGCCCTGCCGATGGCGAATACGACAGAGGCGGTACGCTGAACGGCTGGCAGCAGTCAATAGGTGCCGCTCTACCCGGCAACCCACTGCTGCAACTGGGCATCGGCACCGGCTTAGCCGGCCCTCTGCTTGCACCGTTGAACATCCATGCAGGCGGGGGCTTTCACCTGCTATGGGACAGCTCGAATGGGAAAACCACGGTTGTGCAATGTGCCGCTTCCGTCTGGGGGCATGGCGCGCGCTTCCCCCTGAAATGGAATGCGACGGCGAATGGCCTAGAGGGCATCTCTGCCCTGCGCAATGACTGCCTCCTGGCCTTGGATGAACTGGGACAGGCGGACCCGAGCTATGTGGGTGACGTGGTTTACAGCGTGGCGGATGGCATCGGCAAACAACGGGCCGGGCGTTCAAGTGCCGCACGCCGGGTACGCCGCTGGCGCGTCATGCTGCTCTCAAGTGGCGAGGTCACCTTAGAAACCAAAATGGCCGAAGCCGGTAAACGCATCCGCGCTGGGCAGGAGGTCCGTCTGGTGACAATATCGGCTGGCCGCGCATTTGGCGCGTGGGACAACTTGCACGATTACGCCAGCGGAGCAGCCCTTTCCGACGCGCTCAAGAAGGCCAGCGGCACTCATTACGGCCACGCCGGCCCTGAGTTCGTACGGACACTGATCGAAAGCGGCGACGCTGAAAGGCTGCCGGCCATGCTGGATGCCATCCGGGCGCACTTCCCCGCCACCGCCGGACAAGCGGCCCGTGTGGCGGAGCGTTTCGCCATTGTCGCGCTGGCTTTGGAGTTGGCCGTGGAGATGGGGCTGTTGCCGATGGCTACGGGTGAGGGTACGGCCAGCATGGTCGAGCTGTACGAGGATTGGCAGGCTGGGCGCAGCGAAGGGCCCAGTGAAGACCAACAGATTTTGCGCGCGATCGTCGACTTCATCGACCGCCATGGCGGGAGCCGTTTCCAGTCCGTAAAGGCTGATGCTGCTGAGACACGTGACCGTGCCGGCTATTGGGACGAGCTACCGTCGGGCGAGCGCCTGTTTCTGTTCACTCGTGGTGGCCTAGAAGAAGCCACCAACGGATTTGACCTGTCTCGCGTGGTGCGGGTGCTCGATAGCGTGGGGGCAATTGCGAAGAAAGAGCCTGGCAAGCAACAGCATCGGAAGCGCCTGCCGGACGGGCGCAATCTGAGGCTGTACTGGATCAACCCAGCACGCCTGGAGCCGCAACATTAATAACTTTTGCCGTTTCGGACAGGGAACACAGGGAACGGCTTAGGGCCACGCGGCCTGCGGCGGCTCCCTCAATCTAAGTAGCATGGGGACACAGGGAAATACGCCACGTCTGTTCCCGCTGCCCCCTGCCCGTAACCGGCTATAGGGAACCGCTACAGCCCCGCCAGTTCTGACCTGTCCCTGCCGCCCCTGTGCTCCCTGATGCGATAACAGCCGCATACCGTTCGCACTTAATTCCGCTTGCTTGGAATGCCTCCCGCCGGCATATTCAAAAAGAAGCTGAAGGGATGCCGGAGTACGAGATGGGAATTGTGTTTGTCGCAGACAGTCATTCACATATTGTTGTGAAAGAAGTGCGGGCAGAAATAGAAAAACGTGCGACGGACTGCGATGACGCTAGGCTGGAGCTGGCTGCCGAACTGGTTCAAGCGGTGCATGATTGGTACAAGGGCCATTCTTGGCCGTATGCAGAGCCCTGCGCTGAGCTGAAGGCTATCAAGGACCAGGCGACGTACGCAAAACGCGTGATAAGAGAGAAGCTTGGGGTTCGCATCACATATGTCAAAGCGATACATGGATGGGTGATCGGCTTGCCTGGGAGCGACGAAACCCGCCACGTGTTTGGTTAATATCGAACACATAGGCCACTGACTCAATCTGACCACTATGTGTTTTTTAGGCGACCTCCCATAGTCTCGGACTGTATCATTGATTACCGCGACGCAGCCCTTTTATCGAGCATGATCGCCACGCCGCACCCAAGGCCAGCAAACACTAGTATCGTCAGCGGAACCAGCAGCACTCCCCCAACTGCACGATCCACAGCTCCCAGCTCATAAGGTTCAGCAAGCAGCAGTGAAACGGTGCTGGCGACGATGCCCAATGCGCACAGCGCAATGAGCGTGAAGATTTCCCACCGCTGCCGGACAATCATCTGCAGCTGCCCCGCAAAGCGCCGGATAATCCAGAGCATCGGCGGCACGATGATCAGCATCAACAGTGCCGGAGCGCTCCGCACCAAAAGTCCATTCTGACTACTCTCCTCCGATGACAGGCCCGCAAGATACCAAGCGGTCCAGAGCGCATGCCCGCTCAGCATCACCATAAGAACGAGCAGTATGTAGCTCGTAGCCAGCGCTTTGAGTTTTGACAATTCAGACTGCATGACTTTCTCCACTGCTGTTTTTTATATGAGCCGGCACTTATCCAACGTGCAAATCTCAGCCATACGGCCGCTTACACACGATTGACGCATGCTCCCAACCTTGCAGCGCAGCCGGACTCATGTGTCTTGTCGTCCTCAAACAGCGACTCACCGGCTCGTACCAGGTTAGTTCTCCACGAATGTCCAAGCCGCCGCTGACCACAGCTCCCCTGGCAGGGATCAACAATGGTGGTGCACGCAGGGCGTGCTGGCCGAGGAATTGAGGTCAACCGGCTGACAATTTCGCTGAGCAGGCTCATTGGTAATTCCTTATTTTGTAGGTACTACCAATCTCTCCCACGTTTCCAGAAACCCAAATCATGCCCAAGAAGACACGATCAGCCACCGTTGCATCCCTGCCGGCATAGGCCGATATACACGCCCCATATCTGAAGCTCGTCCCCTTCCAAGAGGTAGCGTGGCGAGTAAGCGGGATTGGCAGAGCGCAGCACAATTTGCTGCTGCTCAATGTCGAAAATCTTGATCAATGGATCGCCGTTGAGGCAGGCAATAACTACATCCTCGCAGCGAGGTTGTAGCGCCTCGTCGATCAACACCAGATCCCCGTCGAGAATGCCCAGCCCGGACAAACTGTTTCCGGAAACCTGAGCGAGATATATCTGCGGGCGATGCAGTTGAAACAGATCATCCAGAGAAATGCGCTGCTCGATGTGATCCTGCGCCGGGCTGGGAAAGCCGGCTGGGACCGTGGGCAGAAAAAATGGAATGGTCGCAGGGGATGGAGCGACGGAGCCAAGGATCGAGATGGTGTCCACGATCTAACCTAAATACTGTATGAGCATACAGCATTTAGGTTATTAGACTCGCCCGTCAAGAACGTTAAAAGGCGATTACCCAAGGTATCGACGAGCGTACGGTGGCCTTGCAGTAACCAAAGGAGACGTTGCCATTCGTACTCCATAGCGGCAACGCCGGCCCCGTCCTGCCGGCGTCCGGCCAGGTTTACTCTTCCCCCGTTGCCGTAGCGCCGCCACTGCGGCAACGCTTGGTGAACGATGGACGGAAGCAGACTGGGGCTGTCGATTTCCAGCGAGAAATGCCGTGCAGCCTCACAGCTGTCAGCAAAAGCCACGAAACCGGTACGCGTGCCTTGGGTTAGAATCATCGGCATTTATGCCATCAGGACCGGCACCCGCAACGGGTGCCCACAAGGGATTTCGCAATGCCCCTCACGCTTCAACAACTGGAACGCCATCTGTTCAAGGCCGCCGACATTCTGCGCGGCAAGATGGATGCCTCCGAGTTCAAGGAATACATCTTCGGCATGCTGTTCCTCAAACGCTGCTCCGACGTGTTCGAAGAGCGCTACGAGCAGGTCGTTACCGATGAGCTGAAGGCGGGCAAGAGCAAGGCCGAGGCCTTTGTTACAGCGGAAAACCCGCGCTGGTATAAACGCGACGGCGGCTTCTGGGTGCCTAGCCGGTCGCGCTTCAAGCACCTGGTCAACGAAGCGCACATCAACGTCGGCGATCTGTTGAACAAGGCCTTGGCCGGAATCGAGGAAAACAATGCCTCCCTGGAAGGGGTGTTGGAACACATTGATTTCACTCGCAAGGTAGGCCAGAGCAAGATTCCCGACCAGAAGCTGCGCCAACTTATCACCCACTTCGGCGATGTGCGCCTGCGCAACAGTGATTTCGAGTTCCCCGACCTGCTCGGCGCGGCCTATGAGTACCTGATCGCCGAATTCGCCGATTCCGCCGGTAAAAAAGGCGGCGAGTTCTACACGCCGCGCTCGGTGGTACGGCTGATGGTCAACCTGCTCAAGCCAACTCTGGCCCACGATGTCTACGACCCCTGCTGCGGCTCGGGCGGCATGTTGATCGCCGCCAAGGAATACATCGACGAGCACGGGGAAGACGGCCGCAAGGCCAACCTGTTTGGCCAGGAGTTCAACGGTACCGTCTGGTCCATCGCGCAGATGAACATGCTGCTGCACGGCATCAGCAACGCCTGGCTGGAAAACGAAGACACCCTGGCCGACCCCCGGCACATCGAGGGGGGTGAGCTGCGCCGTTTCGACCGCATCCTCACCAACCCGCCCTTCTCCATCAACTGGGGCCACACCGAGAAAAATGCCGACGGCAGCCTGGCCTGGAACCCGGCCTTCCGTGAGGAACGTTTCCGTTTCGGCGAGGTGCCGCTGGGCTCGAAGAAGGCCGACCTGATGTTCCTCCAGCACATGCTCGCCGTCACCCGCGACGAGGGCATGGTCGCCACCGTACTGCCCCACGGTGTGCTGTTCCGTGGCGGCGAGGAAAAGGGCATCCGCGCCGGCATCATCGAAGAGGATCTGCTCGAAGCGGTCATCGGCCTGCCGGCCAATCTGTTCTACGGCACGGGCATCCCCGCCTGCATCCTGATCCTGCGTCAGCAAAAACAGGACGGCGCCAACCGGGTCAGTAGCAAACCGGTCACGCGCCAGGGCAAGGTGCTGTTTATCAACGCCGACCGTGAATACTTCGAGGGCCGTGCGCAGAACTTCCTGCTGCCCGAGCACATCGAGAAGATCGCCACCGCCTACAACGAATTCCGCCAGATCGACGGCCTCAGCGACGTGGTGGACATCGCCACCCTGCGCAACAACGACTACAACCTGAACATCCGCCGCTATGTGGACAACGCACCACCGCCCGAACCGCACGACGTGCGCGCTCACCTGCTCGGCGGCGTACCCAAGAACGAGGTGCAGGCCAAGGCCACGCTGTTCACCGCCCACGGTCTCGACCCGCTGGATCTGTTTGTGGAGCGCGATGCGCAGTATTTCGACTTCCGCAGCGAGCTGACCTGCCGCGCCGATCTCAAACCCGCCATCGAAACCAACCCCGGCCTGCAATTCAAGGAAGCCTCGATACGCGCCGCCTTCGAGGCGTGGTGGAGCGAGCACAGCCCGCGCATCACCGCCCTGGCTGGGAAACTCGACGACAGCGCCGCGCTGGTCAGCCTGCGCGGCGAGCTACTGGCCAGCTTCAGCGAAACCCTGGAGCGCATCGGCCTGCTCGACCCCTTCCAGGTGCGCGGCATCGTGGCCGGCTTCTGGTACCAGAGCAAATACGACTTCCTCGGCCTGATGGCGCGCGGCAGCCAGGGCGTGATGGATGCCTGGCGCACCAGCGTGGTCACCGCCCTGGAAGACAAGGCCAGCAAGCAGAGCCCGCTGGAGCACAAGCTGGTCAAATTCCTGCTCGGCGATTTCGTTACCGGGCTGGCTGAGCTGGAAGCGAAAAAAGCCGAACTGGAAAGCCAGATCAAGGCCACCACCCCAGCCAAGGGCACGGAGGGCGACGATGCCGACAGCGAGGCGGAAGCCGGCGACGACGAGGAAAACGCCGTTGACGAGGCCCAGCTCAAGGACTGGAAAGCCGAGCTGACCAAGGTTAAAAAGCAGCTCAAAACCCAGAAGGACAACTTCGCCAGCCACCTGAACAAGGCCGTTGATGGGCTGGACGAGCAGCAAGCCGCCGAGTTGTTGCTGACCATCCTGCACAACGATATGCAGGCCATTGTCGAGCGCTATATCGCCGCCCAGCGCAAGCAGATCGTCGCCGCGTTCGAGAACTGGTGGGACAAGTATCGGGTGACGCTGAACGAGATCGAGCACAAGCGTGAAACGGCGGCGATCGCCTTACAGGGGTTCTTGAAGGGGCTGGGGTATGTCTAAACCAACGCAGCCACCATTCCCTCGATACCAACTGGCCGAGCTTGCGGCGCTTGGCACAGACACATTCGTAGACGGACCTTTCGGCTCCAGTCTCAAGTCACATGAGTACGTCGACTCCGGTGTTCGGCTAATCCAGCTACAAAACATCGGTGAAGGCGAGTGGCATGACGAGAACAAAAAGTTCATCACTCCTCGAAAGTTCAAGACTCTCGAACGCCATGGAGCAGTCCCGGGTGACATAGCCATCGCAAAGATGGCTGACCCTGTAGCGAGGGCTTGTCTTGTGCCACCAGTGTCCGAGCAGTTCGTCGTCGTGGCTGATTGCATTCGGCTGCGCTTGGACGAGTCTCGCTTTGATCCCGGTTTCGTGGTCCGGTCAATCAACAGCCCTTACACGCGCCGAGAGGCCGAGAAGAAAGCAATCGGATCAACACGAGTACGAATTAACCTCAGCGTACTGAAGACGGTCGGCTGTCTTGCTCCTGAGCTTTCAGAGCAGCAAGCAATCACACGAGTCCTCGACACCCTCGACACCGCCATCCGCGAAACCGAGACGCTGATCGACAAGCTCAAGGCCGTCAAGCAGGGCCTGCTGCACGACCTGCTGACCCGTGGTATCGACGCCAACGGCCAACTGCGCCCGCCACAAAGCGAAGCACCGCAGCTCTACAAGGAGTCGCCGTTGGGGTGGATTCCGAGAGAATGGGATGTCGTTCGTGTCGGGGAAGATGTAGATATCGAGCATGGATTTGCATTTCCGGGCCACCAATTTACTGACAAGGAGGTTGGCCCTGCCCTGTTGGTTCCGGGGAATTTCCATCGTGAAGGCGGCTTGTACTTTACCCCTGAAAACACAAAATATTTTTCTGGCAAGTATCTACAGCAGTACGTCCTTTCTCATGGAGATGTCTTGGTTGTGATGACCGACCTCTCGCCGATGACTTTGATTCTTGGTCGGACAGCCGTACTAACTGAGAACTTCAAGGTTCTCCACAATCAGCGAATTGGCAAGTTTCGATTCAAAAAGGATGGATTGTGGAACTCAGCATTTTTCGCGGAGGCATTGAACCAGGACGCTGTGCGACTCAAGGTTATCGCCGAGGCCACTGGTACGACAGTTCGCCACACTTCTCCTAGCCGAATTAAGAGTTGTCATGTTGCACGGCCAAAACTGCAAGAGCAAAACATCGCCGCTCAACAAATTGCTACCGCTGATGCGAGACTAAAACTTGAAGAGGCTAACTTACTGAAGCAGAGGCAAACAAAGTCGGGACTCATGGACGACCTCCTAACCGGACGCGTGCGCGTTACCCCGCTGCTGGAATCTGCGCAACAACCTGCTGCACAAACGGGAGCCTGATATGCCTCATCGCCTGCCGCCCCGCGAAACTCTCACCGTCGAGTTCAAAAGCGACCGCAGAAAGCTGCCGGATACTGACCTGATCGAGGCACTGGTTTGTCTGGCCAACGCAGAGGGCGGCGAGCTGTGGCTGGGCGTCGAGGACGATGGCACGGCCAGCGGCCTGCATGCGGAGCATCGCCTGCTGGAAGGGTTGGCCGGCATGGTGGCGGCGCGCACGTCGCCATCGTTGTCCGTACAAGCCGAGGCGGTTGAAGTGAACGGCGTGACCGTGGCGCGCATCCAAGTGCCCAAGGCCCACGGCGAGGTGGCCACCACCAGCGGCGTCTATCTGCGCCGCCGCTTGAAGCACGACGGCACGCCCGAATGCGTGGCCATGCTGCCCCACGAGCGGGCCAGCCGCGCTTCCAGTTTTGGCCTGATCGACGTGTCGGCCCAGCCGGTGGCCGGCGCCACCCTCGCCGACCTCGACCCGCTGGAGCGCGAGCGTCTGCGCCAGGCCGTGCAGCAGTATGGCGGTGACCGCGTTTTGCTGGAGCTGGACGATGAAGCTCTGGATGGCGCGCTGCTGCTTACTGCGCGCCAGGCAGATGGCTCGCGTGTGCCAACACTCACCGGCCTGCTGCTGGTTGGTCGTGAAACTTCCCTGCGCCAACTGGTGCCCACTCACGAATTCGCCTTTCAGGTGCTGGCCCAGCAGGCGGTGCGCTTCAACGAATTCCGCCGTTTCCCGCTGCTCAAGGCGCTGGACTGGCTGGAAACCAACTTCCGCCCGTACAACCCGGAGGATGAGTTACAGGTCGGCCTGTTCCGCGTGCCGGTGCCCAAGGTCGATATGGGTGCCTTTCGCGAAGCGGTGGCCAACGCGCTGATTCACCGCGACTATCACCGCCTCGGCGCCGTGCATGTGCGGCTTGAGGACGAGGCGCTGGTGGTTAGCAACCCCGGCGGGCTGGTGGATGGCGTGACCCTGGCCAACCTGCTGGTCACCGAGCCGCGCCCGCGCAACCCCACCCTGGCGGACGCGATGAAACGCATTGGCGTGGTCGAACGCTCCGGGCGCGGCGTGGACAAGATCTTTCGCGGCATGCTCAAGTTTGGCCGCCCAGCTCCGGACTACAGCTACACCACGGCGCAGAGTGTCGTGCTGCGCCTACCGACCACCGAGGCCGACCTGGAATTCCGCCGCCTGGTGGTCGAGCACGAACGTGCCACCAACACTGAGCTGCCTATCGACAGCCTGATCGCCCTGGCCGCCCTGCGCGCGACCAAACGGGTGTCGGCGGATGAATTGGCTGTGCAGATTCAGCGCGATACCGCAAGCGCCAAGCGCACCCTGGAAGCCCTGACCGAAGCCGGATTGGTGGAGGCACATGGCTCCACACGGGCGCGCAGTTATACGCTGTCAGCCAGTCTGTATCAGGCCGTGGGCGACAAGGCTGCCTATACCCGACAAGCCGGTTTCAGCTCCATTCAGAATGAGCAGATGGTGTTGAACTACGTGCAGCAGCATGGGCAAGTCAGGCGGGCCGAGGTGATGGAGCTGTGCCGGCTTTCCGAAGATCAGGCCTGGCAATTGCTGAAGCGCCTGATGTTGGCTGAAAAGCTAGTCAAGCATGGCGAGCGGCGGTGGAGCTTCTATACCCTGCCAGGAACGCATTGATATGCGGCGCTATGCGTTTCTATACGGCTCTATACGGCTCTATACGTTGCGTATACGCATAGAAAGACGCGAGGTGGCCTGCACTGCATGAGCATTGGTGGCAATTTTTTGTTTGACGGCTATTTGATTGGAACATGGCAACGGTTAACCGGGGCTGCGGTAAGGCCCGGAATAACTGAGATCGCGTGATTTTTTCCTGTTTGACGGCTGTTTGATCAGACGTCCAAGCAGACACTTTCCCTGGTAGGGAGTGAGCCCTTCGGGGCCGCACAGGGGTTATGGATGTTATGGGGGTGTTGCTCCCATAAAGGCCGGATTAAAAGGAGTGGCCTGTGGGCTGGGAACTGGAAGACGTCGAGAAACCCTTCGTAACGCAACTGCAAGGGCTGGGCTGGACGCCTGTGGAGGGCAGCCTCGACAACCCGGCGCTGACCGGGCGCGGCAGCTTCACCGAGGTGGTGCAGGAGACGGTGCTGCGCGAGCAACTGCGCGCCTTCAATCTTCGTGACGGCCAGCCCTGGCTGGATGATGAGCGACTGTCCGAAGCATTCGCGGCCATCACCCGTCTGGGCACGGCAAAACTCATGGAAGCCAACCAGAAAGCCACCGAGTTGCTGCTCAAGGGCATCACCGTCGATGGCCTGCCCGGTTGGGATGGCGGACGCGGGCAGACCATCCAATACATCGACTGGGATACGCCAGCCAACAACCGCTTTACCGTGATCAATCAGTATCGGGTGGACTGCCCTGCCGGCTACGACAGCGGCAAGAAATTCATCGTCCCCGATCTGGTGTTGCTGGTGAACGGCATCCCGCTGGTAGTGGTGGAGTGCAAGAGCCCCTCAATCCCCGAACCGCTGGCCGAAGCGGTGGACCAACTGCGCCGCTACAGCAACCAGCGCAAGGCGGCCTTTGAGGTCGAAGAGAACGAGGGCAACGAGGCGCTCTTTGCCAGCGTGCAACTGCTGGTCGCCAGCAGCTACGACGAGGCGCGGGTGGGCTGCATCGGTGCCGGTTTTGCGCATTTCAGCCAGTGGAAGACGGTGCTCGGCCCGGATGGCAGCGGCAGCGAGCCGGTAGCCGCCGAGGCATTGGGCAAGAGCAAATTGTCCGAGCAGGAGCGCCTGGTGGCGGGCATGTTGTCGCCGGCCCACCTGCTCGATCTGATCCGCCATTTCATGCTGTTCATGCAGGCGGGCGGGCAAACCATCAAGACCGTCTGCCGTTACCAGCAGTACCGTGCGGTAAACCATGCGATTGCACGCCTCAAACGCGGACAGACCCGCGCGCAGCACGGCGAGAGTGACCAGCGTGGCGGCATCGTCTGGCACACCCAGGGCTCGGGCAAGAGCCTGACCATGGTGTTCCTGGTGCGCAAGATGCGCACTGACGAGCAACTGCGGCGTTTCAAGGTGATCGTGGTCACCGACCGCAAGGATCTGCAAAACCAGTTGGCCGCCACAGCGACCTTGAGCGGCGAGCCACCGGAAATCGCCGCCAACATCGAAGGCGTGAAGGCGTTGGCCCGCCGCAAGGGGCCGGGGCTGGTGTTCGCCACCATCCAGAAATACCGCAACCCCGAGCTGGAAGAGGACACCACTGTCGCCGTTGAGATCGGTGAGGCAAATCCGCCTGCCAAGGCGGCTGACAAACGTGCGCCCTACCAGGCGAACAAGCCCTTCGAGGTGCTCAACACCGATGAGAGCATTCTGGTGCTGGTGGACGAGGCGCACCGTACCCAGGCCGGCGACCTGCACGCCAACTTGCAGGCCGGCTTGCCCAACTGCGCGCGAATCGGCTTTACCGGTACGCCGATCATCATGGGTGACAAGAAGCGCACCCACGAGATTTTCGGGGCCTTTATCGACAAGTACACCATCCGCGAGGCCGAGGCTGACGGTGCTACCGTTCCGGTGCTTTATGAGGGGCGCACGGCTCAGGGTGCCGTGAAGGATGGGGCGAGCCTGGACGGATTGTTCGAGGACCTGTTTCGCGAGCACACCCCGGAAGAGCTGGAGCTGATCAAGAAGAAGTACGCCACCAAGGGCCATATCTTCGACGCGCCGGCACTGATCGCCGACAAGGCCCGCGACCTTCTCCGCCACTACGTGACCAATATCCTGCCCAATGGCTACAAGGCGCAGGTGGTGGCGTACAGCCGAATTGCTGCGGTGCGTTATTTCCATGCGCTGCAGGCCGCCCGCGACGAGTTGTTAGCCGAAGCAGACGCCTTGCCGGCAGCTGACAAGGGCCTTGATGACGAGGCGCTGTGTCAGCGCCCACCGAAGGTACAGGCGAGCATCCAGGCCTGGCGCTATCGCGACACGCTGAGCCAGCTGGAATTCGCGCCGATCATTTCCGGGACCAATAACGATCCGTCCGAGTGGAAAGTCTGGACCGACGGATCGAAGCACGAACAGCTGATCAAGCGTTTCAAGAAGCCGCTGCACCATGAGCAGCCGGGCAAGGCCGACCCGCTGGCCTTCCTGATCGTCAAATCCATGCTGCTGACTGGTTTCGATGCCCCCATCGAAGGCGTGATGTACCTTGACCGCCCGATCAAGGAAGCCGAATTGCTGCAGGCCATCGCGCGGGTCAACCGTACCGGTTTCGGCAAGCGCTGCGGCATCGTGGTGGGTTACTATGGGGTCGCCAACCACTTGCAGGAGGCCTTGGCAGCCTATGCCGACGAGGATATCGAGGGCGCGCTGAGCAGCATCAAGGACGAGGTGCCGGTGCTGCGTGATCGCCACCTTCGCGTGGTGGATGTGCTGCGCCGTCAGGGTGTCGAGTCGCTGGAAGATGCCGAGGCCTGCATCACGGCGCTTGCGAGCGAGAAAGTGCGTGCCGAGTTCACGGTGAAGCTCAAGGCATTCCTGGCCTCGCTGGATACCGTGCTACCGCGCCCTGAGGGATTGCCCTTCGTCAAGGATGCCAAGCGCCTGGCCTATATCCATGCGCGAGCGCGGGGGCGTTACAAGGACTTGCCGCAACTGGGCAAGGATGTCGGCGCCAAAGTGCGCAAGCTGATCGACGATCACGTTATCTCGCTGGGCATCGACCCGAAGATTCCGCCGATCCAGCTCACTGATGCGGATTTCGAGAAGCAGCTGTCGCGCAACGTCAACGACCGCGCCAAGGCTTCGGAGATGGAACACGCCATTCGCTCGCATGTGCGCAAGCATGCCGATGAAGACCCGGTGCTGTACCGCAAGCTGTCCGAACGCCTGAACGAGCTGCTCAAGTCGCTGGGCGAGCAGTGGGATCAGCTGGTTGAGCAGATGCAGAAGATCATTGATGAGCTGCGCAGCGGGCAGCTGAGCGACGACGACACTTCTCTGGATTTACCCGAGCATTACGCCCCGTTTCTACGCACCTTGCTGGATGCAGTGTGTGCCGAACGCGATGCCCAGCCTGCCGAGTTGCTACGGCTGAAGGACGTAACGGTGGAGCTGGTCGATCTGCTGGTCGATGAGCTGCAAAGTCATCGCGATATATGGAGCCCGCGCAAGCGTGCTGCCCAGGAGGAATTGGCCGGTCAGCTGTTCGATCACCTGATGCGCTTGCGCCCACCTTTGGTGGATGACGATACGGCGGGCTTGCTGGCTGACCGTCTGATTGATCAGGCCAGGGCCAGCCACGAAAGGTTGATGCTGGTGTGAGTAGTCCGACGCTGACCGTAGATGATCTGCAGCTGACGTTGCGCCGCAGTGCGCGGCGCAAGACCATGCAAATTACCGTCGAGCGTGATGGCGCGCTGATCCTCTCGGCCCCGCCTGAGGTCGAGGAACAGACGCTGCGGCAGTTCGTACAAGAAAAAAGCTTCTGGATTTACTCGCGGCTGGCCGAGAAGGACCGCCTGCAGCGGGCAATCCCTTCCAAGGAATATGTGGATGGTGAGGGCTTTCTGTACCTGGGACGAAGTTATCGCCTGAAGCTGGTGGATGAGCAGGCGGTGCCGCTGAAACTTTCTGCCGGACGCTTCCGCCTGCTGCGCAGCGAATTGCCTCGCGCCCGCGAACACTTCATTCGCTGGTACAGCGAGCACGCCCGCGATTGGCTGGCACTGCGCGTCAAGAACTTCCAGGCCCGCATGGACCTTTCGCCATGCGGCGTGCGAGTGCAGGACCTCGGTTATCGCTGGGGCTCATGCGGCAAGGGGGCGCTGCTGTACTTCCACTGGAAAACCATTCTGCTACCCAAGCACATCGCCGAATACGTGGTGGTGCATGAGATGGTGCACCTGCACGAACCCCATCACACCCCAGAGTTCTGGCTACGCCTGGAGCGCGCCATGCCCGACTACGCCCAGCGCAGGAGCTGGCTGGCCGAGCATGGGATTGAGGTGGAGGGAGTCTGACGCTTTTCCCTGGATGGGATAGCTTTTCACGATAGTCGGCAAGGCTTTGCTAACAGGCAATAGGCCCGCTTTCGCCTGTCCGAGATTTGGGTTATTTCAAACACAGGCGACTCTGGAGGTACTCATTACCAAGGAGCCAGCCATGAGCCTTTTCAGCGAACTTGTCAGCCTGTTCACCTCCATCGTCAACCCGACCCAACCCGTTTACACGACCATCATCTATCCCATCCAGGGAAAAGCGGTCGTGGTGCATGACGGCCTGGGGATTCGCCATGAGAAACGGTGGCAGCGGTTTTACTCACTGCTGGAAGAGGATGAGCCGAGCACCTCATTCAACACGCTGCACAATGACCAATCGACTCCAACCGAACCGGCAGAGCTGTTTCAGGCTGCCAGTTTCACCTCAGAGTTTTTTTCCAGCAGCTTCGAGCCGATGAGTGCCGGTTCGATCAACCCGGCCAACGGAATGCCCATGATGGACAGCGGCTTCGATGTCATGGGCAATGCGTATGGCATGGACACGATGAGCGTAAGCCTCTCGTTTGATCATGGCATGAGCGACTTCGGCGGCAGCTTTTCGGCCTTCGGTTTTGATTGAACGCAAGGAAGATCATTCAGGGGGAATAGAACATGTCGCCACTGGGACTAGGGTTGAGCTTCATTCTGGCTTTTTCCATAGGAATTTCCTGGCTGGCCTGGGCATTCGATGCACGGATTGAGCGCAGCAGATTGGTTCGGCAAATTCCATTGCCACTGGACTATCCAGGAGCTGGCCAACGCCACAGGCCACACGCCGGGGCGCGGCCAGCAATAGCGCTTGTAGGGTTCATGCTGGTTCTGCTTGCAGCAACCGGTGCGGCACTTATAGGACGGTTGGGCACGATGCAGTCGGGTGATGCTGCAGCGGTATTCATTGCCTATCCGCTGCTCAGAAGCCTGTGGGGGCAGATGATGGGGACGAGGCCACTCGTCTGCGTGGTTATGGCAGTACCCGGCACGCATCGCGCCAGGATTGGCCTTGGAACAGAGCGACGTTGAGGCTCAGTTGCAGCCCCACTGCCGCGAGGGCGGTTGACCACTGATCACTTCGTATAGCCATCACCCCAACCTGAAATGATAGCCTTGCGCCACCATAAAAACGAGACAAGTGCAGGCATGTTTAAAACGAGCAAAAGAATTCAGGCGAGCCTATTGGGAACAATGATGGCCCTAGTAGCAGGATGTGCCTCTGAACCACTGATTACCTACGATCAGTTGCAAGACCCAAAAGACACGCCGAAGGAACAGTGGTCCGATGCGCTCACTTACTTGGAGGCTATGGGTGTCCATGGGATGAGAGATATCCCAAAGGACCTGTTGGTTGAAGTAAGCCAACCCTCAGCAGGGGCATACGGCACAGGCGTTTTAGACGTGGGCTTGGTAGGTCTGGGGGCAGTTTCAAGTCCATCGAGCATGAGTGGCGGTGCTGCACTAGGAGTGGGTTTAGGGCTCATGCTGCTAGGAGGCGGCATTCCGCCGACAGTGAATAGTATTCAAGTAGCGGCTTGGGTTCCCGCCAGCTTAGCGGACTCCCCAGAAGAGGCCGTTAGAGTCGTCGATGACGAATACAACTCGGCAAGAAAGCGAGCATTCAAAAAAGGCCTGTCCAAAGAAAAGATGCTTATCACTAAATATCCGCAAAATCACACAGAATCTTATGGCGACGAAATTCCAATAGAAAAAAATCTTTTGCAGTTTGACCAACCAGCAAAAATCAGCCCAAGCTTTCTTGAAGCTCCTATGAGCTTTGGCCCAATATTTATCAGAAGGCCTATTTTCTACGTTGACGCCAGAAGAAACTCAATGGAAGTCAGGGAAGCCATGCAGGCTCTTTCAGCAGAGCTGCCCGAATGGTTCATCATTTACTCCCCCCCGCAACATCTACGGAAAGGCAAAACACCCCCAGTAGTGTATCGCTCTGGCGAAGAAAAAAATTTCATTGGCAAATAACAAAATTGATTTAGCCTTTTAACAACAGCGCCTTCCCCATTTCACTAAAACTTAGCGCCAGAGTTCCAGAGCACGCTAATGAATATATATTCGTCTAAGCCAAATAAAACAATGAGGAGCCTTATCAAATGAAAATGAAAATAACTATTGCTCTCGCGAGCGCAACTCTAGCGTCCGGCGCTTTCGCGGACCCAGCTGTATTCAACATGAAGCTTGGAAAAACCACCGAATCCGAGGTGAAAAGCATGTACAGCACTCAACACTCGGGAATAAACAAATACACTAACGGAAATATGTACGAACTCCGCTCTACCGAAATAAACTTCGAAGGCCTCCAAGAAGTATCAACAATATTTAACAGCGAAGGAACCTTAGTAGCTGTACTTACAAAATTCCCTAAAGGAAAATTTGAATACCTGAATCAGATCATGAGCCAAAAATACAAGAGAGTTCGCCATGAAGTCCCGCGCGTTGGAAACAAGTCGGCAACATATCTAGATGGCGAAACCGAAATAACGCTCAATGCTCCACATTTAAGCTTTGAAATGTCCATGAACTACATACGCCTCGAATTAAAAAGGGAATACGAACAACAAGTTGCAGACGAAAGGAATCAACAGAGAAAAAACGAATCTCAACAACTTTAATCAATACCATAAATAGCTAGGCACACCATGAAAAAAATTCTTGCCGCCACCATCAGCGTCCTACTTTTCACCGGCTGCACAACATTTGAAACCGTTTCACCTCAAACTCCGGAGGCACAGGAAATCCTCGCCTTCAACGCTCCACAAGAAGGCGCAGCGCTATATGTATACCGTGACCGAAAGAGCCACTACGGGGGCTTTGAGATGATTTTAGATGTTGATGATAAAGAGATTTCTTTGGCGGGGGCTTGCCTTAAGCGGATAGAGCTTGCTGCCGGCACTTACCACTTAAATGCAAATCATCCAGACTTACTAGGTGGCGAGCAGGAGCTTGATATTACTCTCGCACAGGGGGATGTTCAGGTCCTTGAATTTAAGCCGATTTCACGACCTGTCATACCGGGCGAGTCAAAACTGATTCCTAGAACTATTGCTGAACTTCAACAGCTCGCTAGCAGCCAACCACTTTGCATTTTGTCCACCAGCAGAATCTGAGCCCCTATGGGAGCGCCTGGCTGCTGTGGCCAGGCGCGACCAGGGGCTAGCCGCACGATTGCTAGTCGCAATAGCGCACCGCAGCAGCTCATACAGAGCTATGACGGCCCAGCCCTGCCCACCCCCTGGCATGAGACAGATCTCGTCTCCAGCACCACCCCAGGCCGCCTGAGGCGATGAGACCGCTGCAATCTCACCTTACTGGACTCGTGCAGGCGAGCATGCAGCTCTCGAATTAGTCGCACATGGTTTGCGACCTCATGAACAACAACCTTCCACACCCACATCGCAGCAAACCCTGTCAGCACAAAAACGCCTGTCGAGAAGCACCATCGGAAGATTCTGCGCCATCGGATTTCACTTCCCCGGTTTGGTGTTCACCATCTTCTACCCTCGGCCTCAGGTCCCAAATTCCTGCCTCCGCGTAGAGACGCCACGCTGCATGACTCCGCTTCGCGACACAGGAGGGGTAGGCGTCTAAAAACGCATTTTTCTAAATAGCTGTACGGCATGAGGTCCCGTTTTTTGGACATGGCCATTTTCCATCGTGATTTTGCATAGCCGGAAAATACCAAAATGGAAAATGGCTGCAGCCCAAGCATTGCGGGCCTTTCAGGGGTGTCAGCGTGCGCCGGAAAACGATTATTTTCCACACCTGACCCTTGGGTCAGTTTCCATCGTGATTTTGAAGATTTTCTACGTGGAAAATCACGATGGAAAATTGCTGAAAACCAGCATCGGCGCGGGTTTCAGGATTTTCTATGCAAGTGGAAAATGCGCCATTTTCTTTCTTAACTTCTGGGTCAGGTTTATTTTCCATTCCTGACCTCGCAGTCAGTTTCACGATGGAAAATCACGATGGAAAATCACTGCAACCCAGTAACCATGAGGGCTCCAGCGCTTTTAACAGTGCGCGCCAAGCTGTTTTTGTCCTTTCCTAATCCCGCAGTCAGTTTCACGATGGAAAATCGATATGGAAAATGGCTGAAACCCTGTATTGATCTGGGCTTCAGACTTTCCACCGTGATGGAATCGCAATATTTTCCATCCTGACCCCAGAGTTAGCTTCAACCGTGAAAAATCTGAACTGCTAGTCGCCCTTCCCTTCCGGCGGGCTTCCGCTGGTTTAACTTGCCGCCAGCCCATCCAGGAACTGCGCCCAGAGTTCGAGATCCTGGCGTTTTTCGCTCAGATAGGAATATCGATCGTAATGTTTCGCTTGTACGCCACTCCTGCCATGCGACAACAGCCAAGCTCGGCGCTCTTGTGTAATACCCATCGCGGCGAGTTGAGTTTCAACAGTCGCACGCAAGTTTCGCCATGTGAATCTACGAGATCTGCCCTCGGCGTTGAGACGTGTCCCTAGTTCCGTGAAAATATTACGCGCTGTATCTGGGCTCATGTTTGCGAATCCCTTTATCGAGAAAGGTCCGGGCGCTTTACCCTGAGCCTCAAGTGCTAACAAGGGCGCCATGATTTCGCTGAGCCTTGGGGTAATCGGCAATAGATGCTCGCGCTCAGGAGTATCGTGCCCGCCTTTTCGATCAATCAGCCGCATCACGGAACCATGCTCGCTATCGTCGTAAAAATCAGCCCAAGTTAAGCGACAAAGCATTTCGACTCGCTGGCCGGCTAGATACAGCATAGTCTTACCAATTGCGTGATGACGTCCCGGTAATTCCTCTATAGCCAGTACAACTGCACGTAGTTCATCCTTCGTTAGAGCCCAGGTGTTCGCTCGATTCGCTCCTTGGATAACTGGCACATCTCGGGCCGGATTAAGAGTCAACCCGTATAGCGTGCTGCCCACACGCAGCGGGTTTAAATCGTTTTTCAGTCCGAACGAAAAGGCCGCCTGCAAATATGCGCGCAACTTATCAGCTTGCCGCTTTTTGCCGATTGTGGCGTTCGCTTTAGTAAGGCGTGCACCACGGCCTTTAGAGGCAACAGGCCGCTGCAGGCAATGGCGCACTATTTCGGAAATGTCAGGCGGCGTTATATCCTTGGCTCGTCTTGCACACAGAGCTGGAAACGGTTTAATTACATTGAGTTTCAGTACCCCCTGCACTTCTTTGAAGCTGGAGCGTCCCATGCGCTCCATGTTGTCGACATAATCGCTCAGTAGTTGCTCAAATGTTCCTTGCCGCGCTTCCTCAGCTGCCGTCAGCTCTTTTTCCAGCGAAATTCGCCGCTGGTGTTCGTCAAACGCTTCAAGCGTGCTGAACTGACGCAACTCTGCCGAGACCCTTACTGCCTCTCTTCTCCAGTAAGCCAGTCCACAACGCTGCCCATACTCGTTGAGTTCATCATATACACCCAGCTTGCGGCGCTGCTGCTTGCCACCGCGCCGCAGCAGCAGATAGACCTCTATGACACCAGTCGGGCGACGCTCCAATAGCATCGAGCCCGCCCCACGCCCTAGATTTTCCGAAAATGTACGTCTTGGAACAGTTGGCGCGGCCCTTTCGTCGCCGTCTTTCAGCAACCCAGTTCTAGCCCAGCTCTTTGCCTGGGTGTCCATGAGTGTCTGCGCCATTCTCGAGTCCTAGGCCAAAAGGATTTGCTCAACACAATGCTCAACACTAGCGCGAAAATCAATGGCTTTTCACAGGATTTCATGAAACGTCAAATCTTCTCTAAGTGCTTGTAATTAAACAATTTATACTTCCATAGCGGTTCATTAGATTTCACTCAAACATGACTCATAATCCTTTGGTCCACGGTTCGAGTCCGTGTGGGCCCACCATCTTCAAAGCCGCGCATTGCGCGGCTTTTTCATGCCCGCAAGAAAAACAGCTAGACCAGTCCTATAGTCCAAAGGTACAAATTCAGTACAGTGCCGGTACAGCGGCGCGCCTTGGGAGCAGGAAAAGATGGCCACCATCGTCAAAACGAATGCCGGCACCTGGAAGGCCTTGGTACGCAAAACTGGCTGGCCGACCAACACCAAAACCTTCCGCACTAAGCGCGATGCCGAAGACTGGGCGCGCCGTACCGAAGACGAAATGGTCAGGGGCGTGTACATCCAGCGCAGCGGCTCCGAGCGCATGACCTTGGAAATGGCGCTGAGACGCTACCTCAGCGAAATCAGCCCCACCAAGAAGCCGACCACCCAACGCGCCGAAGCCACCAAAGCCCAACAGCTGATCAGCCACTTGGGCAAATATTCGATGGCCGCCCTCTCCGCTGAAATCATCGCCGCTTACCGCGACACCCGCCTGGCCTCGATCACCAATCGCGGCAAGCCCACTAGCAACAACACCGTACGCCTGGAACTAGCCCTGCTCAGCCACCTGTTCACCGTGGCAATTCAGGAATGGGGCTTGGGTCTTAGCTTCAACCCGGTACTGAACATCCGCAAACCTAGTCCAGGTGAAGGCCGTGACCGGCGCTTGTCTGCAGAAGAGGAGCGCCGCCTGCTGACAGCCGTAAACAATCACAGCAATCCCATGCTTGGCTGGATCGTCCGCATCGCCCTGGAAACCGGCATGCGCTCGTCCGAGATCACATCCCTGCGCAGGCATCAGGTCGATATGAAAAAGCGCGTGGTGCGCCTCTCCGACACCAAAAACGACAGCGCTCGCACCGTCCCGCTCAGCAAGTGGGCTACAGAGACCTTCCAGGCGGCGTTGAACAACCCTGTTCGGCCGATTGACTGTGATTTGGTGTTCTTTGGCGAACCCGGCAAGAACGGAAAGCGCAGCCCCTATGCATTTACTAAAACGTGGGGGCTGCTGAAGACCAAGCTATGTATGCCAGACCTGCGCTTCCACGATCTGCGTCATGAGGCGGTCAGCCGACTGGTAGAGGGCGGGCTGTCTGACCAAGAGGTCTCCGCCATCAGCGGCCACAAGTCGATGCAGATGCTTAAGCGCTACACGCACCTGCGGGCCGAGGATCTAGTAAGCAAGCTAGATAACCTAAGCCTCGAGCGTAAAGCACCATAGTGGTCTGTCACGCGCGCGATCATAGCTCGCGGGATGGAACAGCCACCTTTGCCGGCCGCCCCGCTCCCACCCTGCTCCCACCCCAACTATCTCGGCGCTCGGCTGCCGCTCCGAGCCAAGCCTCCGCCCGAAGCAGAAGATCGAAAACAGCTGCACGATCATCCGCTAGACCGCGGTGAAGGGCCTCCCTTTGCTCGAGCATCTCACCAAATTCCGGGCCGTGATCATCTAGAGCCCGGACTATAGCCGACAGCACGGAGCGCTCGTCAGGCCTCCCAACCCGCCCAACCACAACCGCCCATGCATGCGGCCTGTAGCGCTCGAGCCATGGAGTAACCCGGGCAATCTCAATAGCCTCCCTCCACCGGGAACGCAGCGTCTCCCTGCGCGCATGACTGGAGAGAATTCGAATATGGTCGTTGAACTGTGACGACAGCTTCCGGCAAAACCAATAGCCATCTCGGGCTTGAGATGACTGCCCAGCAGAACCGCCAGCCGGCGCGCGGTGCTCCCTGCAGTGTTTCCCTGCGCCCAACACATAACGCCAACACATGGCGCAGAACCTACGGGAGGGCGGTGATGCTTTATGCCCATAAAAAACGTTGATCTCAGGCCCGAGCGTCATCAGTTGGCCGAGCGAAGCGATCGGAGCTAACGCCGAGCGGCTCAAGGAGTGCCCTTGCTTGGTAAATGCCGCCCATCTCAGCTCCCGCCCACTCAGGAAAGTGCATGCGGAGCTCAACTCATGGATCAATCGCGCCCGCTCTGGAAGCTCGGCGTGAGCCTCAACCTTCACTATCAGCGGGCGTACCTATCCCGTGAGTGGTGGCCCTTGAGGCAAAAGCTTGGCCATGCGGCGTAGGTTTTGCACTGTCGCGGCCAAGGTGAATTCGTCAGTTGCACCCATGAGGCCACGCAGTCGTAAACGGTCGAGTTTCATGATCCGTTTGCAGATGGGATCAAGCCAGACAGCCCCTGCTTTGAGGGCGTGGCTTTTTATATAGTTGTCCGTGTGAGAGGTGATTGTTTGCTTGCTGCGTTGGTCGAAATGCCCGGCCGCATTTAGCGGACCGGGCTTGATTGATCAGTTACCGGTAGCGCGCATGTGCTGCACGCTGAACATCTCCGGCTTGCTCATCTCCGGATCGACCTGGCCCTTGAACTGCCCCGTGGTGCAGTGCATGGCCTGGATGTCGATCATCGTGAAGCTGTCGTCGATCGACACGCCGGAGCCCTTGTTCTTCGGCAGGTGGTGATCCGGGTGGGCCTGGCCGATGGTGAAGGTCTTCCACATGCTGCCCTTGCGGTCATACGACACGGTGCGCGGCACGGTGAAGGTCTGCGCATCCATGTAGTGCACGCGCTTGGACAGTGGGTGACTGCCGTCCACCGGCACCGATTCCACCTCGTAGACCTTGCGCAGCTGCCAGGTGATGTTGGGGAAACAGCCGCCCTGACCGCCGAACGCCACCACCTGGTAACCGTCGCTGTCCTTGTGCGTTTCGCTGTCCAGCGTCAGGTCGTTGTGGTTGTAGAACGGCATCAGCATGAAGCGGGTGCCCTTGTAGCTCCACTGCATGTCGGAAATACGCCCGTTGTAGCCCTCGAAGTCCTCGATCATCAAGTCGGAACCGAGGAAGGCATCGGTCACCTGGCCGGTGGCCAGGCGCCGCACGCGACGCTGGAAGCCCAGGTACAGCCAGGAGTTGTCACGCTTGAGGTCGTCTTCGGCGCGGTGGATCAACAGCTGGGTGTTGCGTACGTCATACGGCTCCTGCACCTTGACGTAGATGCCGCGGAACAGCTGCGACGGGTTTGGGGTGATCGCCGGCGTGGGCTCCTGGTTGACCCGGCGGGTGAAGTTGAGGAAGTGGAAATCGAACTTGATGGTGCGTTCCAACTTGCCCGTGTTCATGTCGCGGAACTTCCAGTAGAACGGCGAGATGGCGGCGCTGTCGCCCCAGTTGTAGCCGTACTTGTAGTTCCAGGCGAGCTTCTCGCCGGCGCGCGGGTCGTTCGCGTCCGGCTCCTGGGGGAACGGCCGGCCGGCCACGGCGCCGCTGATCTCGCCGGGCTTCGCGCCGAGTTTGACCGTGTCCATGTGCTGGCGGGTAGCCTCGACATAGTTGGGGTGCAGGTCGAAGGAGGTGGTGTCGCCGACCTTCAGCTCCGCCCAACCTTTCTCGATAAAGCCGTAGAAGGCCGGGTCGAGAATCTCCTTGAACTGGGCGACGTTGCCCTTGTTGATGGTCATGCCGGCGCTCAGACCGGCGAAGCTCGGCTTGTCGTTCTGGTAGGGGTAGAAGGACTGCTGGATCACCGCCTCGTCGGCGGCGTGCACGCCGCTGGTCGCGCCCAGCGTCAACAGGGCCAGCGCCAGGGTGCGGCTCTGCCGGGATTTCTTGTAGTTCATGGCTATTCCTCGTGATTGATCAGAAGCTGTAACGCAGGGTCAGTTGCAGTTCGTCTTCCTTCTGCGCCATGCCGATGGGGCCGGCGCGGAAGCGGCCCAGCGGCTCGTAGCCGCTCAGACCGGCGGTGGCGCCCTCCGGCAGGCCATAGCTGGTGAAGGGGTCCCAGGGGTTGCAGCTGCGGCAGTCGTCGAACTCGCGAGCGCCGCGACCGACCTTGAGGTTGGCGCCGGCGACGATCTTCAAGTTGTCGCTGAACAGGTATTCCACGCTCGGCGCGATGGCCGTGGCCTGGGCCTTGAAGTCATGCGCGACGATTATTTGCGGGCTGAGGCGGTCGTTCATCCACCAGCCTTTCACCAGCAGGGTGCCGATCCAGTTCTGCTCCCAGTCCGGCATGCCGGCCTTGCCCAGTGGGCGATCCTCAAGCTGGTGCTCGTGGATGTGCTGGCCGAACAGCTGGCCGGAGAAGAGGAAGGCGCGGCCCGGGTTGAGGAAGGGGATGAAGATGTTCTTGTCCGCACCGATCACGTAACGGGTGACGTCGGACTCGGAGAACAGCCGTGATTGCAGGGTGTTGGCAAACTCCTCGCCCTCGGTGTGCGCGACTTCGAAGCGGAACACCGTGTCGATCGCTTGCGAGTAGTAGTCCATCGAACCGCCGATTAGGTTGACCCGCGGGAAATGGATATCGAAGGCGATCAGGCCCGGCCATACCGCGGTTTCACCGGTGAAGGCGTTCTGCGCCGGGATGCCGCCACGCAGCGAGGGCAGTTGCGAGCGGTAGGTCAGGGCGTTCAGCGAGAAGCCGAAATCGCCATAGACGCCTTCCAGCTTGATGCCGAACTGGCTGTTGGACAGGCTCCAGGACGGCATGTGCGCCTTGCGGATACCGATCTGGCCGGGGCCGAAGTCGGTGGCGATGTTGCCGCCGGCGAAGTTGGCCACGGTGCCGCCGTTTTCCCACAGGTTGTTCATGCCGCGGAAGAAGCAGCCAGCGTCGAGGATCGAGTTGGGCTGGCCGCACTGACCGAGGTTGTGCGGACGGAACTTGTCGAAGTTCCACACGAACGACAGGTTGAGGTCGTCGAACACCTCGCCGGCGCCCATGCGCCAGTCGGCCTTGGCGATCCACATGGGAATGCGGATGTCTTCCAGCTCGTCATAGATGTTGTTACGCGAGTAGTCGACCGGGTTGATCACGTCGAGCACGCGGAACAGGTCGGTGCGGCCCCAGATCACCTGTTGCTTGCCCAGGCGCCAGCTCAGGATGTCGCCGTTGGGCAGATCGTTGTCGAAGTCGACGTAGAGCTCGCGGATGAAGTCCAGCCGTTCGTTGAACTCGGGGAAACGCAGGTCGTTGCTGCTGTAGTCCAGGTAGTCGTCGATGCAGCCGCGGCTGTCCTTGTCGCAGGGCCGTACCGGCACGCCGAAGGCCACGCCGCCACGGGTTTTGTGCAGGTTTTCGCCGAGCACGATCATCCCCTCGTTGGGGTTGCGCGCGTCGTTGAAGCCGAAGAAGGTGCCTGGCGGACGGATGCCACCGCCGTGCGGCACGGTCGAGCCCGCGCCGGCGATGTTGTTCTCCAGGTTGACCGCGCCGCCGGCGCCACTGCCGTACTCGCTGCTGTTGAGGTCGTAGACCCCGTCGTAGGTAGCGCGGAATGTGCCGTGGAAGGCCACGTTGTTGAAGTTCAGCTGGCCCAGGGTGCCGAATTTCTTGTCCGCGTTGACCTGCACGGTGTTGCGGAATTTCGACAATCCGGCGCTATCGCGAACGAAGGTGGCATTCTCGTAGAAACCGGTGAACTGCATTTCTTCCTCGGCCATGACCGAAGTCAGTGGCGTCAGAGCAAGGCTTGAGCCGCCCAGCAGGGCCAAACTCCAGTGTCGCAGGCCCATTTTTGTTGTTGTCGGCATGACAGGTCCTCGTGCGGTTTAAGTGTGGGAAGACATCCGGTTCAGGCCGGATGGCGTTCCTCTTGCGGCAGCCCGACGGTCGCCACGCAGGGCGCGACCGGCAGGGGTTCGGCTGAGGCGGGCACGGCAGCATCGGCGTGCAGAATGCCGTCTGCGTCGGCATAGGCCCCGGTGATGAACTTCGGCTTGAACACCAGCACCCAGGCGGGTACCAGCAACATGGCGGCGATGGCGTTGATGACGATCATCACGCACAGCAGCAGGGCGGCATCGGACTGGAAACGCAGGTCCGAGAGGATCACCCACATGATGATCCCGGCCATCAGGGTCAGTGCGGTGAAGCTGATGGCCATGCCGGTGGTGGCGATGGCCTGGCGCACCGCGTCGGTGAGACGGCCAAACTTGACCATTTCCTCGCGGATGCGATCCATCATGTAGATTGAGTAGTCAATGCCCACGCCAATGCCGACGGCGATCACCGGCACCGTGTTGATGTCGATACCCATGCCGGCCAGGCCCATATAGGCGTAGGTCAGCGCGGTGGCGAAGGCCATCGCCAGGAGCATCATCAAGCCGGCATGCCAGGAGGTGTAGAACAGCATGACGAAGGCGAAGATCAGCAGGAACACCAGCGGCAGCACCACCAGGTTGGTCTCGAATGCCGACTCGTTCATCGCCGCGGCCACGCCGAGGGTACCGCCAGCCAGGCGGATGCTCAGCCCCGGCACTGCATCGCCGTGCTGCTCGATCCACTGCTTGGCCATGTGGATGGCGCGGCGGATGGTTTCGCCCTGACGATCCTTGTAATAGAACACCAGGTTGGCGACGCGGTCGTCGGTGTCGGTGAACTCGTTGAGCGCCCCGGGGATCGGGCTGGAGGCCATGTAGGTGAACATCAGCCCGCCGACATAATTGGCGTCGTGGGGAATCTGCAGCCAGCGCGGATCGTCGTTGTGCATCAGCCGGTTGACCTGGGTGATCAGGTCCGGCAAGCCCTTGCTGCCGCCGACCGCAGGGTCGCTGAGCATGTGGTTTTGCAGCGATTGCAGGGCGCGCAGCACCTCGGGCTTCTTGATTCCGCCTTTCTCGGCATGCTCGGCGACGATGTACAGCTCTTCCGAGCCGGGGAAGCGCTGGTTGATCTCCTTAGACGAGACGTTGTAATCGTGTTCCGGGTAGAGGATCGGCGAACCGGGCTCGGAGTCGCCGATGCGCACCTGGGAGGAGGCCCACAGGCTGGCGAGGATGGCCAGCGCAGCCAGGCCCAGCGCCTTGCGCGCGGCGCTCGGGTTGGCCACCGTCCGCGCACAGATCGCGCCGATGTGGCGCAGCGCGGTCTCGCGCATTTCCGGGCTCTTCGGCTTGGGCAGGATCGACAGCAGCAGCGGCACGCCGATCAGCACGCTGAAGATCACCGTGGTCGCCCACAGCGAGGCATAGATGCCCAGCTTGGTGTTCAGGGCGATCGAGCCGATGGCAATCAGCAGCAGGCCGATGGCGTCCGAGACGATGCCCAGGGTGCCGGGGCGGAACAGGCTGTCGAAGGTGGCGCGCGCGGCCAGCGGGCCGTCGCCGAGCAGTTTGACCTCGGCGTAATAACGCTCAACCAGCTGCACGCCGTGGCTCATGGCCCGGGCGGCGATCAGGAAGGGAATCACCAGGCCCAACGGGTCGAGGTTGTAGCCCAGCAGGCTGATGATGCCGAGGCCCCAGATGGTCGATATCATTACCCCGCCGAGTGGGATCAGCACGCCATAGGCCTTGCGGAAATGCATCACCAGCAGCGCCAGCATGATCAGCACGGTGCAGATGAAGATCTGCAAAATCTGGCTCATGTAGGTGTAGGCCCAGCCCACCAGCACCGGCTGGCCGGTGGCGTAGAGGGTCACCCCGTCGATCTTCTCGGCATCGCGCAGCGCCTGGATCTGCGCGAAGGTTTTGGCGTAGTCGAGCTGGCCCTCGATCAGTTGCGCCTTGACTAGCGCCACTTGCAGGTCCGGCGACACCAATGGTCCATAGACCCGCGGGTTGGCCACCACGTCGGCTTTCATCGCGTCCAACTGCGCGGCGGAGAGCTGGCCGAATTCGGGTTGGTAGTAAGGCTCGGAGTTGATGCTGCCGACCTCGGTCAGCCAGACCTTGCGCGAGTTGCGGTGGGTCAGGCTGCTGACCAGGTTGTGGTTGACTCCGGGTAGGCTGTCCACCGCCTGGGTGACCCGATCGATCAAGGCTAGGCGCTCGTTGCTGAACAGGTCGCCTTTGTCGAAGGCCACGCCGATGACCAGCACGTTGGCGCCGCCGAAGCTGTCCTTGATGCTGTTGTGCAGCTGGATGTAGGGGTGTTCCTGCGGCAGCAGGTCGGAGAAGTCGGTGTAGACCTTCAGCCCGGGAATGCGCAGGGCGAAGAACAGGGTCAGCACCGCGATGATCGCCAGCACGGTGCGCGGGTGGTCGAACAACCAGACCTTGGCCTGAGCCAGCTTATGGCTAAACGGATGCAGTATCGGCATGGTGACGGGTCTCAGTCGGTCGTGGTGGCAACGGAGGGCGTAGCCCTGGGCGCGGTGTCGAGGGTCAGCAGCAGGCCGCGGCCGCCGGCAACGATCAGGCGTTGCGCGCTATCCGCGGTGATGGCGCGCAAGTAGACCGGCGCATCGGGCGTCGGCAGCGTTTGCCACTGTTCACCGGCCAGTTGCAGCACGCTGCTGTGGTCGCCGACGGCGAACAGGCCGTTGTCGCTCGCTAGAAAGCCGAAGATCGGTGCGCTGCTCGGCGTGCTCTGGCGTTGCCAGCTCTGCCCGGCATCCGTGGTGTGGTAGATAAAGCCGTTGAGGCCACCGACCCAGCCCTCCTCGGGGCTGCGGAAGTAGCTGGCGTGCGGGTAGAACTCGTCCGGCAGGGTGCCGGCCAGCTGCCAGTTGGCGCCGCCGTCCTGGCTGGCGAAGAGCATGCCGAACTCACCTACGGCCACCGCATGGTCGCGGTCGATGAACTGCAGGTTGGTCAGCATGGCGTCTTCGTCGAGGCTGGTGTGCGTCCAGTCGCCGCCTTGGTCGTGGCTACCGAGCAGGGTGGTCAGGCCGCCGGCTACCCACCAGGCGCCATCAGGGGCGCAGGCGGCGGTCAGCATTTGCTCCTCGGTCGGCAGGGCGTGTTCGCGCCAGCTCAGGCCGAGGTCGGCGCTGTGCCACAGGCGGTTGTCGAAGCTCAGGGCGATGAAACTGCCGTCGGCGCAGGCGTCGAGGTCGATCAGGCTGGCGCCCTTGGCGATCACCTGGCGCGTCCAGCTCTGCCCCTGGTCAAGGCTGGTCAGCAACACGCCGTTGTTGCCGGCCAACAGGGTGGCCTGCGGCACGCTGGCGAGAGCCTGGTAGTAATCGGTGCGGTGGCTGGATTTGCTGCCTTCGGCGGCGACTCCGGCCAGGTTGAGTTCGGCTTCACAGCCGGCGAGCACAATGGGTAGGAGAAACATCCCGAGTGCCGAGCGTACCGGGCGGCTCAGGACGCACGGCAACAGGCCGTGCGACTGCTTGTTATGGTTCATCACGTGTCACCACTTGTGATTGTTGTTGTCGTGAAGCGGCTGACAAGGCGAGAGCAACGCCTGTGCCAGACCACCGACGGTGACCCGCAAGTAGTTTCAAGTTGTTGATTGGATTTGGTTTTTTGGGAGAGAAACAGCTTGTGGAGGGTTGTAGCACTTAAAGTGGGGGGAAGAGGGGTTAATCAAATAATCAAAATCATCAGGCGTTTCACCAAATGGCGAAACGCCTGGCGCTGGCGCTGGCGCTCCGCATCGGCGCAAGGCGGTATATCGCGTGCTGGGTTACCTGCCGCGCCGCGATGGCAGTGTCTGATTGCTCAGCGCTTGGCGCCGCTCGCCCAGCCTACGATGCGCTAGCCTTCGATGCCGATTTTCTTCAGTCGATAGGCCAGTGCCGGTCGGCTTAGGCCGAGCAAGCGCGCGGCACCGGAGACGTTTTGGTTGGCCTGTTGCATGGCTTCGCGCATTAGGCTTTCCTCGATCTCGTCGAGGCTCAGGCCGCTGCCCAGCAACTGGCTGATCCAGCTGCCCTGGCCATTGTCCGGCTGGATCAGCACGCCGTCCGATGACACCCGCTCGCTGTCGGTCTGCGGCTCTTCCGGCGGCCGTGGAAACAGCGCCGGCACGCTGATGCTTTCGTTCGCGTCGGTGAGGATGATGCCGCGTTCGATGACGTTTTCCAGCTCGCGGATATTGCCCGGCCAGCTGTAATGCAGGCAGGCCTCCAGGGCTTTGTCCGACAGGCCGAGGGTTCTCTTGCCGTACTCCTCGTGGAAGCGCTGCAGGAAGTGCTCAGCCAGCAGCGGAATGTCCTCGCGGCGTTCGCGCAACGCCGGAATCGCCACCGGGAAGACGTTCAGCCGGTAGTACAGGTCGGCGCGAAAACGTCCGGCCTTGACCGCTTCGGCCAGGTCCTCGTGGGTGGCGGCGATCACCCTTACGTCGATCTTGCGCGTGCGGTTGTCGCCCACTCGCTCCAGCTCGCCTTCTTGCAGCACGCGCAGCAAACTGGACTGAGCGCGCGGGCTGAGTTCGATCACCTCGTCAAGGAAGATGGTGCCCTTGTCGGCACGCTCGAAGCGGCCCATGCGTGACTGGGTGGCGCCGGTGAAGGCGCCTTTTTCCACGCCGAACAATTCGGACTCGATCAGGTCCGGCGGGATCGCTGCACAGTTCACTGCGACAAAGGGCTCGGCGGCGCGTTTGCTGCGCAGGTGCACGCTACGCGCGATGACCTCCTTGCCGACCCCGGTCTCGCCGAGCAGCAGCACCGAGACTTTGCCCTGTGCGGCCTTGTCCATCATCTTGCGCACGCTCTGGTAGGCCGGGGTCTGGCCAATGCCGTAGTACTGGCCTTCCTGTTTGTCGAGATTGGTACGCAGCGACACCAGTTGCGATTGCAACTCGTAGAGTTCCTCGATGATGGGGTCGCTCTTGAAATACTGTTTGAAGCTGGCAACGTCGTTCCACTCTTCCGCCGGCTTGCCGATGATCCGGCACTTGTCGCCGCCGCAGCCGCGGCAGCTGACTTCCTTGAAGATGATTTCCCGGCCCATGAACGCCGAGGAATAGGCGCAGGCGTAGCCGAGCAGAGTCCAGCACACCGGGTCTTGCATCTGACCCAGCTCGGTCTGGCAGATTTCCACCTCGAAGGAGTCGATCCACTCCACCTCGACATAGAAGCGCCCGCTTTCCTTGTCGATATCGACCTCGGTGGGGCGGGCCTTGACCAGGCCCTTGAGCGAATGCAGCTGCGGGCCGGCGAGGAACATGTCGTACTCGCTGGCATTCGGGCGCAGCTTCCAGGCCAGTTCGGCGTCCTTCAGTCCGGACTGGTAACCCATGCGCAGGAAGAATCCTTTGGCCCGCTCGATGCCCAGGGTGTTGACCATCTCGCGGCGGAAATTGGCCATCGCGGAAACCTGCAACAGCAGCATGCGCTGCTCGCCCAGCCAGATCTTGCCTTCCGTGCTCTGGAAGTGGATGAGGCTGGTGAGGTCCTTGAAGTCTGCGTATTGCATCTCGGGTTTATAGTGGATCGGCATGAACTCAAATCCCCTGATTTATTGTTGTAAGGGGCGCTGAAACACCTGGAAAGCACACGGCAGTCGATGTATTCAGCGAACACTCCAGGCGGCCTTTCCGGCCGTGTTGGCGCAACGCCAACTGACCATATTCGCCTTTTTCGGCAGATGAAAGTCAACCAAATGATGAAAGGCACGAGTATCCGGGGCTGTGCCATCGGTTGCCCTGCGCAGGGGCTGTGAGCATTTGCTCAAGTGCGGCGAAGCAATTGAGCAAATGCTCAAAAAGCCCGTGTGGCGCCTGCCTTCACGGCGTGTCGCAGGTGCCGATCAAGAAATTAAAAAACATTTAAATACAGATACTTATGTTCTTTTTTGACGCCTTGGCACAGGCGTTGCGTTAGCGCCTTGGCCAGCAACCAGCCAGGAACCGGCCGAGATGAAATACCCAGAGATTCCCTTCGATCAGCTGACCCGGTTTGTCCGGGTGCGCAGCGAGCCGGATGCCAGGTTCGTCGAATTCGATTTCGCCATTGGTCATCCGGAGCTGTTCGTCGAGCTGGTACTGCCACAGGCAGCCTTCGCCACCTTCTGCCAGCGCCAGCGTGTGGTGCAGATGGACGCGGCGATGTGCCAAGCGGTGGATGAAGACGCGGCCAAGTGGCGCTACGGCGATGTCGGACGACGCGAGGCGAACGACCGAGAGTAAGCACGAGCGACAGCCGAACACACAACAACAAGACGGTACGGTTGAAATGAGCGTAGAGATCAAGACCAATACGGTGGAAACCCTCCGCCACACCTACGGCAACCTGCAGCGCCGTTTCGGTGACAAGCCGGCGAGCCGCTATCAGGAAGCCAGCTACGACATCGAAGCGACTACCAACTTCCACTACCGGCCGTTGTGGGATCCGCAGCGGCAGCTCAACGACCCCAGCCGTACGGCGATCCGCATGGCCGACTGGCACGCGGTCACCGACCCGCGCCAGTACTTCTACGGTGCCTACGTGCAGGCCCGGGCGCGTATGCAGGAAGCCACCGAGCATGCCTACGGCTTCTGCGAAAAACGTGGCCTGTTGAGCCGCCTGCCCGAGGCGCTGCAGCACAAGATCCTGCGTTGCCTGGTGCCGCTGCGCCACGCCGAGATGGGCGCCAATATGAACAACAGCGGCATTGCCGGCGACTGCATCGCCGGCACCATGACCCAACTGCACATCTATCAGGCCATGGATCGTCTGGGCATTGGCCAGTACCTGTCACGCATCGGCCTGCTGCTCGGCGAGGGCAGCGGCAGTGCGCTGGATCAGGCCAAGGCTTACTGGATGGACGACCCGATCTGGCAAGGCCTGCGGCGCTACGTAGAAGACAGCCTGGTGATCAAGGACTGGTTCGAGCTGACCCTGGCGCAGAACCTGCTGCTCGACGGCATGAGCTACCCGCTGATGTACCAGCGCTTCGACCAGCAACTGGGCGAAGAGGGCGCCGCCGACCTGTCGATGCTCACCGAATTCATGCGCGACTGGTACGCCGAAAGCACCCGCTGGGTCGACGCCATGCTCAAGGTGGTGCTGGCCGAAAGCGCGGACAACCACGCGCAGATCCAGACCTGGGTGGATGCCTGGGAACCGCGCGCCTATGCCGCCCTGCAACCGTTGGCCGAAGCGGCCACCGGCCTGGCCGCCCTCGACGACGTGCGTGCCGCGCTGGCCGCCCGCCTGCACAAACTTGGGCTGCGCAGCCCCGGAGTACCAGCATGAAACAACTGGCTTTCATCGTATTCCAGGACAACGACAACGCCCGTTACCTGGTGGACGCCATCATCCAGGACAACCCCCACGCCGAGGTTCAGTACCAGCCCGCGATGATCCGCATCCAGGCCGAGCAGCGCCTGGAAATCCGCCGCACGACGGTGGAGGAAATAATCGGTCGCGAGTGGGACGTCCAGGAAATGCTCATCGACGTAATCAGCATCGGCGGCAACGTGGCCGAGGACGACGACAGCTTCGTCCTCGAGTGGAAGAACTAGGAGGCAGACCATGACAACTCAGAAGAAAAAACTCAGCCTGAAAGACAAGTACCAGTACCTGACCCGTGACATGGCCTGGGAGCCGAGCTACCAGAAGAAGGCCGACATCTTCCCCAACGAGGATTTCGAGGGCATCAAGATCACCGACTGGGACAAGTGGGAAGACCCGTTCCGCCTGACCATGGATGCCTACTGGAAATACCAGGCCGAGAAAGAGAAGAAGCTCTACGCGATCTTCGACGCCTTTGCGCAGAACAACGGCCACCAGAACATCTCCGATGCACGGTACGTGAATGCCCTGAAGCTGTTCCTCACCGGCGTTTCGCCGCTGGAATACGGCGCCTTCCAGGGCTACTCGCGGGCGGGCCGGCAGTTCAGCGGCGCCGGCGCGCGGGTCGCTTGCCAGATGCAGGCGATCGACGAGCTGCGCCACGTGCAGACGCAGATCCATGCGATGAGCCACTACAATAAGCACTTCAACGGCCTGCATGATTTCGCCCACATGCACGACCGGGTGTGGTTCCTCTCGGTGCCTAAGTCGTTCTTCGACGACGCGCGCTCGGCCGGCCCGTTCGAGTTCCTCACCGCCATCTCGTTCTCCTTCGAGTACGTGCTGACCAACCTGCTGTTCGTGCCGTTCATGTCCGGCGCCGCCTACAACGGCGACATGGCCACGGTCACCTTCGGCTTCTCCGCGCAGTCGGACGAAGCGCGGCACATGACCCTCGGTTTGGAAGTGATCAAGTTCATGCTCGAACAGCACGAAGACAACGTGCCGATCATCCAGCGCTGGATCGACAAGTGGTTCTGGCGCGGTTATCGCCTGCTCAGTCTGGTCGGCATGATGATGGACTACATGCTGCCGAACAAAGTGATGTCCTGGGCCGAAGCCTGGGAGGTGTATTACGAGCAGAACGGCGGTGCGCTGTTCAAGGACCTTGAGCGCTACGGCATCCGCCCGCCGAAGTACCAGGACCAGGCCACCATCGGCAAGCAGCACATCACCCACCAGATCTGGGCAACCTTCTACCAGTACAGCCAGGCCACCAACTTCCACACCTGGATTCCCAGCCAGGAAGAGCAGCAGTGGCTCGCGGAAAAGTACCCGGACAGCTTCGACAAGTACTACCGCCCGCGTTTCGACCACTGGCAGGAGCAGCATGCCAAAGGCCAGCGCTTCTACAACCAGACCCTGCCGCAGCTGTGCCAGGTGTGCCAGGTGCCGGCGCTGTTCACCGAGCCGGACGACCCGACCACCCTCAGCCACCGGCAGATCGAGCACGAGGGCGAGCGCTATCACTTCTGCTCCGATGGCTGCTGCGACATCTTCCAGCACGAACCGGAGAAGTACATCCAGGCCTGGCTGCCGGTGCACCAGATCTACCAGGGCAACTGCGAGGGTGGCGATGTGCAGACCGTGGTGGAGAAGTACTACCACCTGAAAATCGGGGTGGACAACCTCGAGTACGTCGGCTCGCCCGAGTACCTGCGCTGGCTGGCCTGGAAGAAACTCGGCACCCCGGCAGTGCCCGCCGGTACGGACAACACGCGCGACGCCGCCTGATGCGTCACCCCGGCACGGGGTGGCGCTGCCGCCCCTGACCACCCCGATTCCAAGAACAAGAGGGTCAGTTCATGACTGTTAACGCGATCAGCGAATACCGCGCCACGCCGCGCGACCTGCAAGCCAATTTCCATGGCATGCAGATGCTCTACGTCTACTGGGAAAAACACCTGATGTTCTGCTCGCCGTTCGCCTTTCTCGTCGCCCCGGCGATGACCTTCGGCGCGTTCCTCGAGCAGGTGTTCATGGAGGCGATCAAGGCCCATCCAGACAGCGCCCGCATCGATTTCAGCGCGGCCGTGTGGCAGCTCAATGGCCAGCCGTTCACTGCCGATCCCAGTGCCAGCCTGGAAGCCAACGGCATCGACCACAAGAGCCTGCTGCGCCTGAGCACGCCAGGCTTGAACGGCGTCCAGGGTTCGTGCAGCTGAGGGGTGTGCCATGAGTTACAACGTCACCATTGAACCGACCGGCGAAGTGATCGAAGTGGAGGACGGCCAGACCATCCTCCAGGCCGCCCTGCGCCAGGGCGTCTGGCTGCCGTTCGCCTGCGGCCACGGCACCTGCGCCACCTGCAAGGTGCAGGTGGTCGAGGGCGAAGTGGATATCGGCGAAGCCTCGCCGTTCGCCCTGATGGACATCGAGCGCGACGAGCGCAAGGTGCTGGCCTGCTGCGCCATTCCGCTCTCCGACCTGGTGATCGAAGCTGACGTCGATGCCGACCCGGATTTTCTCGGTCATCCAGTGGAAGATTACCGCGGGGTGGTCAGCGCCCTGGTTGACCTGTCGCCGACCATCAAAGGCCTGCATATCAAGCTGGAGCGGCCCATGCCGTTCCAGGCCGGGCAGTACGTCAACCTGGCGTTGCCGGGCATCGACGGCACCCGTGCCTTCTCGCTGGCCAACCCGCCGAGCCGGGCCGACGAAGTCGAGTTGCACGTGCGCCTGGTCGAGGGCGGTGCGGCCACCGGCTTTATCCACAAACAACTGAAAGTCGGCGACGCGGTGGAGCTGTCCGGGCCTTATGGGCAGTTCTTCGTGCGCGATTCGCAGGCCGGCGACCTGATCTTCATCGCCGGCGGCTCGGGCTTATCGAGCCCGCAGTCGATGATCCTCGATCTGCTTGAGCGCGGCGATACGCGGCAGATCACCCTGTTCCAGGGCGCGCGCAATGTCGCCGAGCTGTACAACCGCGAGCTGTTCGAGGCGCTGGCCGCGCAGCACCCGCAGTTCAGCTATGTGCCGGCGCTCAGCCAGGCCAACGACGACCCGACGTGGCAAGGCTTCAAGGGCTTCGTCCACGACGCCGCCAAGGCGCATTTCGACGGCCGCTTCGGTGGGCAAAAAGCCTACCTGTGCGGCCCGCCGCCGATGATCGACGCGGCCATCACCACCCTGATGCAAGGCCGGCTGTTCGAGCGTGACATCTTTATGGAGCGCTTCTACACCGCCGCCGATGGGGCCGGCGAGAGCAGCCGTTCGGCCCTGTTCAAGCGCATCTGAGGTGAACCATGAACCGTGCCGGTTATGAGATTCGCGAAACGGTCAGCGGCCAGACGTTCCGTTGCCTGCCCGACCAGTCGGTGCTCAGTGCGATGGAGCAACAGGGCAAGCGCTGCGTGCCAGTCGGTTGCCGCGGCGGCGGCTGCGGCCTGTGCAAGGTGCGCGTGCTGAGCGGCAGCTACCAGTGCCACAAGATGAGTTGCAGCCATGTGCCGCCGGAGGCGGCCAAGCAGGGCCTGGCCCTGGCCTGCCAACTGTTTCCCCAGACTGACCTGAGCATCGAATGCCTGCGCCGCCAAGGCCCGGGCGACCACAACAACAAGAACCAGCAAGAGGTGTCGTCATGAAAAAAGGCGTAATGCGCCCCGGTCACGTCCAGCTTCGCGTACTGAACCTGGAGAGCGCCTTGGCCCACTACTGCGACCTGCTCGGTCTGATCGAAATGGACCGCGACGAGCAAGGGCGCGTCTACCTGAAGGCCTGGACCGAGGTCGACAAATTCTCCGTGGTGCTGCGCGAGGCCGATCAGCCGGGCATGGATTTCATGGGGTTCAAGGTGATCGACGAGGACTGCCTGAACCGCCTGACCCAGGATCTGCTCAATTATGGCTGCCTGATCGAAACCATCCCCGCCGGCGAACTCAAAGGTTGCGGTCGGCGGGTGCGCTTCCAGGCGCCGTCCGGACACTTTTTCGAGCTCTACGCCGACAAGGAGTACACCGGCAAATGGGGGCTGGAGGAGATCAATCCGGAAGCCTGGCCGCGCAACCTCAAGGGCATGCGCGCGGTGCGTTTCGACCACTGCCTGTTGTATGGCGACGAGCTGCAGGCGACCTATGCGCTGTTCACCGAGGTGCTCGGTTTCTACCTGGCCGAGCAGGTGGTCGACGACAACGGCACGCGCATCGCGCAGTTCCTCAGCCTGTCGACCAAGGCCCACGACGTGGCCTTCATCCAGCACACGGAGAAGGGGCGGTTCCACCACGCCTCGTTCTTTCTGGAAACCTGGGAAGACGTGCTGCGCGCCGCCGACCTGATTTCCATGACCGACACCTCGATCGACATCGGCCCGACCCGCCACGGCCTGACCCATGGCAAGACCATCTACTTCTTCGATCCCTCGGGTAACCGCAACGAGGTGTTCTGCGGTGGCGATTACAACTACCAGGACCACAAGCCCGTGACCTGGCTGGCCAAGGACCTGGGCAAGGCCATTTTTTACCACGACCGGGTACTCAACGAACGTTTCCTGACCGTGCTCACCTGATAGCCCGGCTCGCCTTTTTGCAGAGATTGCGCAGATGAAAGAGATCAAGCACTTCATTAACGGTGCCTTCGTCGGTTCGGCCAGCGGTCGCACCTTCGACGACATCAACCCGGCCAACGGCCAGGTGATCGGCCGCGTGCACGAGGCCGGCCGCGCCGAGGTCGATGCCGCGGTGCAGGCCGCACGTGCCGCGCTGAGCGGGCCGTGGGGCGCGATGAGCGTGGCCGAGCGGGCGGAAATTCTGCACCGCGTGGCCGATGGCATCACCGCGCGCTTCGACGAGTTCCTCGAGGCCGAATGCCTGGACACCGGCAAGCCGAAATCCCTGGCTTCGCATATCGATATTCCGCGCGGCGCGGCCAACTTCAAGGTGTTCGCCGACCTGCTGAAGAACGTGCCCAGCGAAGCCTTCGAGATGGCCACACCGGACGGCAGTGGCGCGATCAACTACGCGGTGCGCCGCCCCAAGGGGGTGATCGGGGTGATCAGTCCGTGGAATCTGCCGCTGTTGCTGATGACCTGGAAGGTCGGCCCGGCCCTGGCCTGCGGCAACACCGTGGTGGTCAAGCCCTCCGAGGAAACCCCGTTGACCACCACCCTGCTCGCCGAGGTGATGCAGGCCGCCGGCGTGCCGGCCGGGGTGTACAACGTGGTGCATGGTTTCGGTGGCGATTCCGCCGGGGCCTTCCTCACCGAGCACGCGGATGTCGATGCCTTCACCTTCACGGGTGAAACCGGCACCGGCGAGTTGATCATGCGCGCCGCCGCCAAAGGCGTGCGCCAGGTCTCGCTGGAGCTGGGCGGCAAGAACGCCGGCATCGTCTTCGCCGACTGCGACATGGATAAGGCCATCGAAGGCACGCTGCGCTCGGCCTTCGCCAATTGCGGTCAGGTGTGCCTGGGCACCGAGCGGCTGTATGTCGAGCGCTCGATTTTCGAGGAGTTTGTCGCCCGTCTGAAGGCCGGTGCCGAGAGCCTGGTGATCGGCCCGCCGGACGATCCGACGAGCAACTTCGGCCCGCTGGTCAGCCTCAAGCACCGCGAGAAGGTGCTGTCCTACTACCAGCAAGCCGTCGCCGACGGCGCCACCGTGGTCACCGGCGGCGGCGTGCCGCAGATGCCGGAGGCATTGGCGGGCGGCGCCTGGATACAACCGACCATCTGGACCGGCCTGGCCGACGACTCGGCGGTGGTCACCGAGGAAATCTTCGGTCCGTGCTGCCATATCCGTCCGTTCGACAGCGAAGCCGAAGCCGTCGCCCTGGCCAACAGCCTGCCCTATGGCCTGTCCGCCACCCTCTGGAGCGACAACGTCAGCCGCGCGCACCGCGTCGCCGGGCAGTTGGAGGCCGGCATCGTCTGGGTCAACAGTTGGTTCCTGCGCGATCTGCGTACCGCCTTCGGCGGCAGCAAGCAATCCGGGATCGGTCGGGAAGGGGGTGTGCACTCGCTGGAGTTCTACACCGAACTGAAAAACATCTGTGTGAAGTTGTGAGGCCGTGATGAGCGCACCCCAGAACAGCCCGGAAATCGGCCGCGAAATCCTCGCCGCCGGCTATCGCACCAACCTGCACGACAGCGGCGAAGGCTTCCCGCTGATGATGATCCACGGCTCCGGCCCCGGCGTCACCGCCTGGGCCAACTGGCGCCTGGTGATGCCCGAGCTGGCCAAGCGCCGCCGGGTGATCGCCCCGGACATGCTGGGCTTCGGCTACAGCGAACGCCCGGCCGATGGTCAGTACCACCAACAGCGCTGGGTCGAACACGCGCTTGGCGTGCTGGATGCCCTGGGCATCGAACAGGCCGATCTGGTCGGTAACTCCTTCGGTGGCGGCCTGGCCTTGGCCCTGGCCATCCGCCACCCCGAGCGCGTGCGCCGGCTGGTGCTGATGGGCAGCGCCGGGGTGAGCTTTCCGATCACTCCGGGCCTGGATGATGTGTGGGGCTATGAGCCGTCCTTCGCCACCATGCGCCGGCTGATGGACACCTTCGCCTACGACCGCAGCCTGGTCACCGACGAGTTGGCCGAGCTGCGTTACCAGGCCAGCATCCGCCCCGGTTTTCAGGAGTCGTTCGCGCAGATGTTCCCCGCGCCGCGCCAGCGCTGGGTCGATGGCCTGGCCAGCAGCGAGGCGCAGATCCGCGCCTTGCCCCACGAAACCCTGGTGATCCATGGCCGCGAGGATCAGGTGATCCCCCTGGCCGCTTCGCTGACGTTGGCCGAGTGGATCGTTCGCGCGCAATTGCACGTGTTCGGCCAGTGCGGCCACTGGACGCAGATCGAACACGCCGCCCGTTTCGCCCGCCTGGTCGAGGATTTCCTCGCCGAAGCCGACGCCCGCCATTCCTGAGAGAGACCGACATGGACCAGATAATGATCAACGCGCTCGGCGACGAGCTGTACCAGGCCATGCTCAACCGCGAGGCGATCAGCCCGCTGACCGAGCGTGGCTTCGACATCAGCGTCGACGACGCCTACCACATCTCGCTGCGCATGCTCGAACGACGCCTGGCGGCCGGCGAGAAGATCATCGGCAAGAAGATCGGCGTGACCAGCAAGGCGGTGCAAAACATGCT
>Ga0172374_1000272_pt1 | contig 40861 bp, 33 predicted proteins | sample LakKiv3m_FD_114536 | JGI IMG/M metagenome (GOLD analysis project Ga0172374, IMG submission 114536) | Freshwater microbial communities from Kabuno Bay, South-Kivu, Congo - kab_092012_10.3m | ecosystem: Environmental > Aquatic > Freshwater > Lake | place: Democratic Republic of the Congo... | reverse complement strand
CCGGTAGGGACCGAAAGGAGCAGGAACCAGAGAAAAGCCGCCGAAGGGATCAATTGCCCCATAGTGGCTGACAAGGAGAGGTCCTTGCTTACACGGTCGACGCCAATGCCCACCAGGTCGACAAAACTCATGACCAGGAACGACATCAGCACGGGGAGAAGATAGGAGTACCTGAGTTTGTTGGTTTCCATAGATAAGTTTATTTGTTTGAGATAAAGGGTAATTTCGAATAAAAAGAGTTGTCGCACAGCCGGGCGCTACCGGCAATGGCGGCATTTTCCCCAAGGGTGGATATGAAGATCCTGGCAGCACACTGATGCGAACGCAGGGCTGCTTTGAATGGTTCCTCGAAGAGTTCGTATCCACGGGATATATTTCCTCCGATAGTCAGACAACCTGCATGGAAACGAACCAGCCACGGAGCGAGAAAATTTCCCAGATTCTGCCCGAATTCCGTGTATATCTCCCTGACGGCAGGATCCGTAAGGGCCTCCTCCGACATCTCCCGGCCCCCACTGCTCTCCTCTGAAAAACGATCCCGGTAGCTCTTTTTGAACCATCTGGAGGAGAAATAGTCATCGGCAATGCTCTCTCCAAAGGGAAGGTGATAAACGCACCCGCTCTCGGGAATCTCATCCCCTCCCTCAACCGGGATACCGTTATCCAGAAATGCGGAGCCGAATCCGGTTCCCAGGGTGATGGCCACACTCCGCTGATACCGGGAGGCAGGGCCCATCCAGGCCTCGCCGATGGCAAAACAGGTGGCATCATTCAGAAACCGGATTGGGATGGTTCCCGGAACATCCAGACGGCGGGATATTTCTTCCCGGATATTTATATTATTCAGGGTATCATATTTTTTCACCCCTTTGAAATGTGCCACACCTCCCGGATAGTCAAACGGTCCCGGCATGGCAAACCCGATCCCCTGAACAACTCCACCGGGAATGAGCGCCACGACCTCTCCGAGCGCCTCCGCCCAGTTGGCCAGGATGGAGCCGGCAGGATCATGGCAATTCACCTTTCTCCGGCTGATGACAGAATGTAGCAACCGCTTTCGAAGGATATCCACTCCCATCGCAGCGATATGGCTTCCGCCGATATCCACGCCGATTACAATCGGATCTGTCATTAAACAAAAATATTTATTTTTGTAACACCACCAACCTTATCGCCGTTATGACCGAAGAAACCGAATTTACCCTGGAGGAAGCCCGTGAAGGAATGCAGCTTACCGTTACCCACCTGGAAAAGGAGTTTCAGAAGATCCGGGCCGGCAAGGCCAGTCCGATGATGCTGGAAGGGGTGAAGATTGACTATTACGGGGTGATGACGCCCATCGAGCAGACAGCGAACATCAGCACCCCCGATGCCCGCCAGATCATTGTCCAGCCCTGGGATAAAAGTGTTCTGGGCCTGATCGAGAAGGCGATCATGGCTGCCAACCTGGGATTCAACCCGAAAAACGAAGGGGAGATCCTACGCATCATCGTCCCTCCTCTGACGGAAGAACGGCGCCGCGACCTGGTGAAAAAAGCCAGGATGGAGGCGGAGAACGCCAAAATCAGCATCCGGAATATCCGCCGTTCAGCCAATGAAACGGCCAAAAACCTGAAAAAGGACGGAACACCAGAGGATGAGGTGACCCGGCTGGAAACCGAGATTCAGAAAATTACGGACGAGTTCATCTCCGAGGTGGATAAATTTCTCGAGGCCAAAGAAAAAGATATCATGACCGTCTGACCGGAAGCCCCCCCTAGAAGATCACCACCTCATCTAGGAAGATCCAGCATTTCTCTCCCTTTCCTTCATGCCAGTCGGGACAGTTCCCTTGGGAAATGGCTTTGATTCTGACATACCGGGCAGTGGTCCCCGGAGGATAGGAAGCGGAGAATGGTTGTATCAGTGCTCCTTCCGTTTTATTTGGAAGAGGGTTTCTTTCCTCAACAACCGAAACCCATCTCTTGCCATTGGAGGAGAGGGATACCTCTACCACGGCGGGAGGGAAGATCCAGCTCCGGCTGTTCTGAAGGAAGGTGGTGGAGACCGATTGAACAGGGATCTCTTTGCCAAGATCGATAATGACATCCACATCGCTGCCAAGAAATCCCTGCCAGTGACCGTCACGGTGATTGGTAGTCCCACGGAGGCCGTCGGTCAGCGTGCTCTTGCCGTATGCAGGATAGCGTTCGGAATAGTTCTCGTTATAGGTGACGGGTTTTCCGATGCCATGATGGAAGATGATGGGCATCTCCGTGGTTTTTTCCATCAATGTTCCATTCACAAAGAGTCCGGCCCGGATATAGGCATTCCCTGAGATCTCAAAGGGTTCCGTGTAAAGGGTGGATTCAGGTGTTGGTTTATCCCCGTTGAGGGTGTAGTAGATGGGTATACCCGGTTGTTCAGAGGATAAAACTACATTGATCTTGCCTGTTTTATGATTGAATTGGGTCTGAATATCAATGTGGTATGATCCTTTGGAATAATTCACTCCCATGTATTCCAGCCGTTTGAACTGCGAGTTGAGGCGTTGCCTGAAATCCACCCAGTTCCGGAGTTTCGCAGGCGACCAGTCCACCTCCGCCAGGGCAATCATCCTGGGGATGGCCATGTATTCTGCCTGGGAAGGGGAGGGGATGAATTCGGTCCACAGATTCCCCTGGGCGCCGAGGATGTGTCTGGCTTCTTCCGTGGATAGCTCTTCCGGCACCGGTTCAAACGAGTAGACTTTTTTCAGGGTGGTGAGCCCGCCGATGGCTACCGGCTCAAATTCGGGATCGGCCTGGTAATAATCAAAATAACAGTGAGAGGTGGGGGTCATGATCACATCGTGCCCCTGCCGGGCGGCAGAGATGCCTCCTTCAACCCCACGCCACGACATCACGGTGGCTTCGGGAGCCAATCCTCCTTCCAGGATCTCGTCCCACCCGATCAGTTTCTTTCCTTTGGAATGGATGAATGTATCTATCCGTTTGATAAAATAGCTCTGGAGTTCCTCCACATTGGCCAATCCCTCTTCTTTCATCCGCGACTGGCATTTCGGGCAGGCTTCCCAACGGGTCTTGGTGGCTTCGTCACCACCCACATGTATGTATTCGGACGGGAACAGCCCCATCACCTCCGTCAGGACATCCTCTAAAAAAGTGAATACCGAATCATTTCCGGCACAGAGGATGTCGTCGTTGGGCCAGTAGCTGCCGGGTGGGACCGTGAAGGGCCCGCCGGTGCACGATAACTCAGGATAGGCGGCAAGCACTTCAAGCGAATGGGCAGGCATCTCAATCTCGGGAATGATGGTCACATAACGCTGGGCGGCATACTGCACGATCTCCCGGATATCTTCCTGTGTGTAATACCCTCCGTATGTTGCTTTCTCCCCTGTCTGCTGCGGAGGCCGTTCGCGCCACGGGAGATCTTCCCGGTTGACCCGCCAGGCGCCCACTTCCGTCAGTTTGGGGTATTTTTTGATCTCAATGCGCCAACCGTTGTCATCTGTAAGGTGCCAGTGAAAGAGATTCATTTTGTAAATGGAGATCAGGTCAATGTACCTGAAGATAAATTCCTTCGGAAAGAAATGGCGGGACACATCGAGGTGCATCCCGCGATAAGGGAACCGTGGGGCATCCTGGATCTCCACACAGGGAACCTCCCACTGTTTCCCCTCTTCCGGCCTTGTGAGCTTGAACACCTCCGGAGGAAGAAGTTGAAGGAGGGTTTGCATGCCATAAAAGAGTCCTGCCCCTGAATTCCCAACCACAAAAATCCCGGTAGGGGTTACCCGGAGCCGGTAGCCCTCCGTCGGAAGCTTCTCCCTGTGCTTTGCATAGGCAAATACAATGGTGTTTCCGTCATTTGTTTCGTCCGATGTCGTTTTGACACGAAGGAAAGGCCCCCCTGCCAGGCGGAGCTGCTCGGAAAAGAGGATCGCAACGTTTTTCAGGTCAATATCCTGTTCCGCAATCAGCAACTGGGTCTGGGAATCAATCCTGAAAACTCCTGGCTGGGATTTGACAGACTCCGGCTCAGGAATGACAGATAGCCGGGGACTGAACGGGTCCTGACTATGACTCGGGAAGCTGAAGGCACATGTGATAGTCAACGACAGAAAGAGAATGAGGGATCTCATGGAATGAAAATTGGTTCTGGCGACAAAGGTAACAAATATGACGGGCCCTGCTCTCCGGATTTGTTTCAGGCTTGTTGAAAAAAATATAAAAAAGTTTGGAGTATATTAGAATAATTACTATTTTTGAAAACTTTTTAATTAATAATAATTATAAATAAAAAATGACAGATCGGTCTTACATGGTTTCACGGTTGAAGGAGAGCAATCTCCGGGCAACCCCTCAGCGCATCGCAACCCTGGAAGTTCTGGATAAGATGCAGAATCACCCTACCGTTGAACAGGTGTACCGGAAAGTCAGGGAAGTCCACCCCGAGATCAGTCTCGCCACCGTCTACAATACACTGGAGAGCTTTGCACAGGCCGGAATTGTCAAGAAAGTGGTGACCGACAATGACACCATGCGCTATGATCCCATGGTGGAGACTCATCACCATCTTTACTGCGCCAAATCAAACAGAATTGAAGATTATACCGACCAGGAGTTAACGGAGATCATCTCTGATTACATGGAAAAACATCCGGTCGATGGATTTGATGTGAAGGAGATCCGGCTGCAGATCATAGGACAATTCAAGGAATAGAGAAGTATCAACAATCAATTATTAATCTTAAAGTTCAAGTACAAATGGAAGAAAATCAAGTAGTATCAATGCCGCGCATCGGTGAAGAAGCGCCGGCTTTCAAAGCAGTCACCACACAGGGTGAGATCAATTTCCCGGCCGATTACAAAGGCCGATGGGTGATCCTGTTCAGCCATCCGGCCGATTTCACGCCGGTGTGCACCAGTGAATTCATGACCTTTGCCTCCATGGAGAACGATTTCAAGGCGCTGAATTGCGACCTTGTCGGACTTTCAGTCGATGGCCTATACAGCCACATTGCCTGGCTACGTACTATCAAGGAGAAAATTGAATTCAAGGGGATGAAGAATGTGGAGGTGAAATTCCCACTGATTGAGGATATCACCATGGAAGTGGCCAGGAAATATGGCATGATTCAACCCGGAGAAAGCAACACCAAAGCGGTCAGGGCTGTGTTTTTCATTGATCCCAAAGGGATCATCCGCACCATCATCTATTACCCTCTCTCATTGGGCCGTAATTTTGATGAGCTGAAACGGGTGTTGATGGCCCTCCAAACGGCGGATGCCTTTGGCGTTGCCACACCGGCCGACTGGCGCCGGGGTGACGATGTGATTGTTCCTCCCGCCGGATCCTGCGGTACCGCTAAAGACCGCATGGAGGGCAAAGAGGACATGAAATGCTATGACTGGTTTTTCTGCACCAAAAAGCTTCCGGCTGAGAAAGTAATGGAAGCGATTGGAAAATAATCAGTTAAAACCATCAAACCACGCTTTGGCTTGTTGAAGAGCCGGCATGAATCCATAGGCATGGTCATAAACATCGCCCAGGTTAATGGATTCAACGTGGCTGCCGTCAATTCAATGCTTTCCCAGGAACGGTTTAGGGCGGGCATCAAACAGGATCTTTTAATCGGGAGTCAGCAGACTCCTGATCTCCCGGTCGTTCGCCACTTGCTGACGAAGCATCTTGGTGCGGATCTCGCCGATCGCTTCAATGGTCTTATCAACTTCCCGGTGATCCGGCGTATACGTCAACAGCAGTGACACCAGCTTCGCCACATTTACATGAATGGCTTGCCTCAGAAAGGTCATCACCGGGAGATCTAATCCTTTTTGACTTGGAAGTTGTGCATCCGGATGATCGGGAGGAGGCGGAGGAGAGATATGCTTTTCAGCTTCTGGCGGAGGAGGGGGTAGCCGGTTATTTTCGGCATGCGGGGACCGCCACAGGAACCAGACCATCGACAGGGCCAGCAGGCTCACCAGAACCACCACCGAATGGGCTCGAAAACGACCGGTAATACCGACCGGCATTGCCTACCTGACAAATCGATAGCAGGTATTCACAATGGCATCCTGATACTTCCTGACCAGCTGAAGAAAAGCCTCTTCACTCTGAACTTTCAGTTGCCAGATCAGTTCCGGGTCAGTCACAGGTCACAGATTGAGGGTATTGCAAGGATTTTATCTATTTGCTTTGACGACGTTCTGATCTGAATCCTGCGCAGATCAGGAAAAGCATTCAGAACAAAGGTACAACGAGTTGGATTAAGAAAATTTCCCGGATGCACGTGGATCGGTCTCATTCTTTGTTATATTTGTTTAACCGATTGTTTGTCATGAAAAAATCATCCATCCTTCTTCTGCTGCTGATCTCAGCACACTGGATCCCGCTGGCGGGTCAGAATCCGGCCCTCGACAGCCTGAAACAGACCTTAAGCAGTACAAGCGGGAAGGATCGCTTTGAAATCCTCAGCAACATAGCGCGAATGACCTCCAAAACCGATCCGGCAACCAGCCTGGGATATGCCGAAGAAGCAGTGTCCATCGCCCGCGATCTTGACGACCCTCTGATTCTCTCCAATGCATTGAACGGGTTGGCTATCAGTTATTACTACCTGGGTGATCAGCAGCAATCCCTGAATTACCTGATCCAATCAATTGATCAGATGAAACTGGCCTGTCAGGCCGACACTTCCAACCTCGAATTGCTCTATCGCCTGGCCGTTTTTTCAAACAATGCCGGCAATGTTTACAAAGTCCTGGGTCAGTTGGATCGTTCACTGGATGTATTACTCCAGGCAGAGAGTTATGTTGAGCGTGTAATGACCAAAGATCCGGGGAATCCGCGGTATATGTCATTCTATGTATCGTGTCTGAATAACAAAGCATTGCTGTATCAGGATCTCCGCGAAATTGAAAAAGCTGAAGCAACTCTGAGTGAAGCATTGACACAAAGCCGGGAAATGAATTCCCAGCAGGGAATTGCCATGTCGTTGAATAACCTGGGGCTTATCGCCATCGGAAAGAAAGCCTATGATGAGGCGTTGACCATTTATACAGAAGCCTTGCAGATTAACCTTCAGCTGAAGGACAGTATCGCTATCGCCGGGACCTATAACAATATAGGGCTGATCTACGAAGAGACCAAAGCCTATTCCAAAGCTCTTACATACTATCAATCCTCTTTGCTGATCAGTGAACGCCTGAACTATCTCTTCGGCATCTCCAATACCTACATAAACATGGGGGAAATTTATGGAATCCTTCATCAATTTGGTGACGCGGAAGAGTATCTTAACCGGGGCCTGATTGCTGCAAGGAGGGGAAATATGCTTCAACTACAACAGCAAAGCTATCATCAAATGGCAGAGATGTACCGGGTAAGTAAACAATATCAGAAAGCGTTTGTTGCCTATCAGAACTTTGCCACCATCAAAGACAGTATTTTCAACGTCGAGCGATCGAAACAAATCGCTGATATGGAAACAAAATATGAAACAGAGAAGAAAATACGTGAAAATGAGCTTCTGCGGAAGGATATCACATTAAAGCAAACCACCCAGCAATTGCTCATTCTGGCTCTTTCGACCCTCATCATTGTTATAGTTCTCCTGATTATCCTGGCCAGGTACAAAAGCCGGATGCTGAAACAAAAAACATCCCTGTTTGACCAGGAACAAAAGATGCACTTGTTGGAGATTACTAAAAAAGAAGTGGAGCGAAAACTCTTTGAAGATCAGGTTTTTGCCGAACAGGAGATCAACCGGCTTCAAAGGATCAAGGTGGATGAACAAAACCGGAAACTGGCCACATCAGCGATTCAGGTAAACATGAAGAACCAGATCCTGCTCAGCATCCTCCGTGGAATTGAACAGCCAATGCCTGATCAAGAACATAATCCCGGATTACGGCTTAAGGAGATTTCCCGGTTGGTTCGTGCAAATCTCAACCTGGACCGGGACTGGGAACAATTCAAGATACATTTTGAGGAGGTGCATCCCGATTTCTTTTCCCGGCTCAGCGAGCGTTATCCTGATCTGACGTCCGGGGAGCAAAAAATCTGTGCCTATTACAGGATTAATCTCGGCACAAACGAAATTGCCCAAATTCTGAACGTCACTATCGGGGGCGTTCAGAAAAGCCGTCACCGACTCCGGAAGAAACTGGGCCTGGTTTCGGAGACAGATATGGCCGACTTTATGATGAAGTTTTAACGTGCTGATACGCTTGTCAGTGGCTGAGCTTGTCGAAGCCACTGGCTTCATCTTGTCCAAAATTTGTCCAACCAGAAAAAAGAGAATTATTTGTGCAATCGCATACATTTGCAAAATATACTTCCCGCTATGCCGCATTTTGAGAAACTGATGAAACGGTCCATCTCGCTTTTAGGGAGCGACCTCTTTTTACATGCCTGGAACGACAAGAAACTTTTTTCCCGTCTGACCGGATTTGACACTTTCGTAAGCAACTTCGAATTTATTGAGACCGAAGCCTGGTTTGATATGGACTGGTTTCAGGAGGTGATGCAGTCCAATTGGGATGACAAACCTGAGGTTTTTTTTCACTTTTCCCATAAAGGAGAGGTGGCCGGAGAGGCTCTGATCCACTATTGCCGGCAGATCGATCTGGCAATAAAGAACCGGGAGGAGTTTGAGGAATGGTTCTGGAGATCGGCCAAACTGCTTCAGAACCTTTCGGTATTTATTCCCATCACACATCCAATAAGCATGCTGATCGAAAAGAAGGTGAGAGCCATCCTTTCTGGTCATGGTGTTCCGGAGCGGGATCTTGATGAACAGGTATTAACCGTTTCGGCTCCGGATAAACGGAATGGTCCCGAACAAGAGTTGATCGACTTGCGCAGGATCCATCATCAGATGCGTCATCCTGGTTTTGATACCGAGGCTGCTTTAGCCGCCCACTGGAAAAAGTTTGCCTACCTGGGGTATCGTGATCTCTTTTCATCGGGGTACTCTTTGGAATTTTTCCGGGATCGTCTGATGACCGGTAATCTGGATGAAATGGGAATCCCCCATCGTGATCTGGCCACAGATGGATTCTCCTCCGATGAACTGGAGATGATAAGATTACTGAAGGAGTTCGTCTGGTTCCGCAATTACCGCACCGAAAAGTTTTTTGAAGGGTTCTATTTACTGGAGCCTCTATGGAAAGCGTTGTCCCGGGCATACCAACTGGAAGAACACGACCTGTTTTACTATTTAGTCGGCGATGTTTCGGCCCTGTTTATCCATGATACCCATCTCCCGGATGCCGAACTGGCCAGCCGTAGAGCAGGAACTGCCCTGCTGCTGGATGACAACCAATTCCTGCTGCTCACCGGAGAGCTTTTAAAGAAGAAGGAAGCAGACATACGGGAAGAAAGTGATCCCGATGCAAAAGAGATCAACGGAATGGTGGTGTGTCGCGGGGTGTGCAGCGGACCGGTAGTGATTGTCCATAACGACGGGGAGTTGGACAAGGTGAAGGAGGGAGATATCCTGGTCACGGGAATGACCACCCCTGATTACCTGCCGGCCCTTCAAAAGGCGGCTGCCTTTGTGACCGATGAAGGAGGAATCACTTGTCACGCGGCCATCGTGGCCCGGGAGATGAAAAAACCCTGCATTGTGGGAACGAAAAGGGCTACGGAGGTTTTAAAAGAGGGTCAGAAGGTGGAGGTGGATGCCAATGCCGGAACCGTACGAATCCTGTAAATGGCAAACAAAATGGATCCATCGATCAGGTTTTTCCGTGAACTTTCGGCCAGGGATGTGGCCATTGCCGGTGGTAAAGGGGCCAATCTGGGAGAGTTGATGCGCAAATCCGTCCCGGTTCCGGATGGCTTTGTGATCCTCGCCTCCTGTTTTGGGGATTTTTTACGACAGTCTCACCTGGATGAAATTTTTAAAACAAACCTGACCACGCTGAACGGGGAAGATGTGAAAGTACTGGAATCGGTCTCAGCCATGCTGATATCCCGCATCATGGAGTCATCAATCACAGAAGAGATGCAAACACACATACTGAGGTCGTTTGATCAACTCGGGAGCCGATTGGTAGCTGTACGGTCAAGCGCCACTGCCGAGGATGGGAGCGATTCGGCATGGGCCGGACAACTGGATACCTATCTCGGGACGACCCGGGAGAAACTGGTGACCAACGTGAAACGGTGCTGGGCTTCTCTCTTTACATCACGGGCGCTGGCTTACCGATACCAGAATCACCTGATGGAATCCGATATTACCGTAGCCGTCGTGATCCAACTGATGGTGGCCAGCGAGGTATCTGGGGTCGCCTTTTCGGTACATCCGGTCACCCAGGATCCCGATCAGATGATCATCGAAGCAGGATTCGGTTTGGGGGAAGCCGTGGTTTCGGGAACGATAACTCCCGACAGCTGGATCATCAGGAAGAGCGACAGAAAGATCCTGGAGACCTATCATTCAGAACAGGAAAAAGGCTATTTTCTGAATGAACAAGGGGGAAGTGAGTGGACAGATCTACCGGCAGGCCAATCTGCCAAAGCCAAACTGAACCCGGAGGAGATCCTTGAACTGGCTGACCTTGTCATCCATATCGAAGCGTACTTTCATTTTCCATGTGACATCGAATGGGCCCGGAAAGGAAAGAACTGGTTTATTCTCCAATGCAGGCCGATCACGACCCTGGGAATATAAATTATAAAACGATGAACACCGAAACAGAATTTGACCGGTTTATTCACGAAAAAGCGGCATCCGGATCCAACCGGATTGGCATCGGCATTTTATATCCCGATGAGGCCATTGTGCAATCTCTTCAAAAGGCCCTTGCTTTTTGTGACGTGATTCCATATGGGACCAAGGTAACAGACATTGAGGGAGTTATCACAGAGTCACCCGAAAAATCCCTGGCGGCAGCCATCGCAGCGGGAGAGGTTGATGCAATCGTGCGCGGACAAGTGGTGGCTACCACCTTACGTGAGGAACTGTGCCGGCAGTTTGGATACACCATGGATTCGTTCAGTGACCTTGCCGTGGTCAAAGACAACCTGAACCGGATCTTTATTCCCTGCGGCATTTCACATGGTCAGGGATGGTCGGTCGAACAGAAAACAGAGCTGATCCGCCTGGCGGTCCCCTTTGCCAAAAAACTCGGATTTGCAGTAAAAATCGGGGTCACCTCCGGTGCACGCCCTGAAGACGTGGCTCCGATTCCATATCTCATTGAAAATTACAACGATGCCAATCGCCTTGTAGCCCTCCTGCAAGATGAATTCCCCATCAAACACTACTTCGTTGATATTGACAAAGCAATCGCCGATGGGTGTTCCATTCTGGTGTTTGCCAATGGAATGGTGGGTAACCATGTGTTGCGATCGCTGGTCTTTCTCGGCCAGATCCGGATCTATGGCGGCATCGTGGCCGGCATCGATCCACTAGTGGTCGAATCCTTTCGTAGCTCCGCCGGCTTCACAGATTACCTTGAATTCACCAATGCTCTGCTTAATCTGAACAATCCGTAGTCCGCCAGCCCCTCCTCAACCCTCCCCACCCGGGGAGGGAGAAAGTCCGCCTGTCCGCCTGTCCACCTGTCCGCCTGTCTACCTGTCCAACCTTTGTCCAAGGATAAAAATTGACTTACCCCTTGGCTTCCCCTTACCTTTATTGCACAGAAAAACAAATTGGTATGAAGGCATCTATGCGATCCATCCGGAGAGGTCTTTTAGCGACAATCCTGATCTATCTGCTCACAATCAACGCGCACAGCCAATGGGAACAGGTTGACGGCCTCTATGGAGGCGTCGTCATGTCTATGGCCTCCAACGACTCGCTGCTGTTTGCCGGAACGATGCTCGGGGTGAGCGTCTGCCGGATCAACGACCCTGACCCTGCATGGGAATCGTTTGCCGTTCCATCGGACCCCGAAATAACGGCTCTTGCCTTATACCGGGACTCTTTGATTGTTGGAACTCCGGCAGGCATTTACATCACGGGTCTGAGCTCTCCCGGATTAAAGGACCTGAAGCTAAATCTCCCATTCGATTTCATTCTGTCGCTGGATGTTTTTATCGATGATAACATCCCGTACCTCGTGGCCACCGTTAAACAACATGGTTTGTTCGTGTTTGATCCGGCATCCTATACCTGGACAGAATGGAATATCTTTCTCTGGTCAACCAATGTCATCGATATTGCTCAGGGCGCCCCGATTTCAGGAACTTCCCATTACAGTTATTATGCTCTGATCGAAGGTGATCCGTGGTTACACACGACATCGGCAATGCTTGCCAACTGGGGGTGGTCATTCCATCTTCCGTCTGATCAACCGGCAAATTCTATTATCTTTCAGGATGGTTATAGAGTAGTAGGTACCAATCAGGGAATTTTCAGGCAAAATACGGCCTATACCTGGGAACCGAATCCAGGTTCTCCCGTGAAAACAATTCTCCAGGTTTGTTCAGCAGGATACAGTGGCGATTCAACCGGACTTCTCGCTTTGGCTGAAGACCATACCATTTATTACTCAACGGATACAGCCATCACCTGGCATCAGGCTCTCCCTGCGTACGGATCGCTTCCCAATCCTTTAACTGTTTTAAAGCATGGTGACAAAACCCTCATGGGAAGCGACGGAGGGGGAATCTATGCCTCCACCAATCTGGCTACATGGAGTCTCTTTGAGCCGAAGATGGAGGAACCGGATGTTCGTTCGATGATCAGTTTCGGAGACCGCCAATACATCGGAACCCGGGGAGCCGGCATCTACCGGAGCAAAATCTATGGGGGATATGAGCAGATAGGCATCCAGCTTCCTTCTATGTATATTTCCTACATTTCCGTTGCCAATAATGATGTTATCGTCTGTGCAGGAGGATTCATGTATTACCTGGATCATGTAGATCACTGGCACAATTTTTCGTACAACATGCACGACCCCAATCCCTGTGTCGGGACCTGTTACACAAACACCCTGTCTCCACTGGTCATGGCAAAAAGTACCGGGATCTGGACCATTGATTTCCAACAGGATACGGTCTGGCATCCCCTGCATCACGGTCTGGTGGTAAACGGAATCACGGAACTGATCACCGATAACAACCGGATGTTCATTTGTCAGCCCAGCACCGGGGTGTCAACATTTAGTGTCGAGGACTCAACATGGGTTCCATTCACTACCAATGGCTTAGGGACAGATTATGTATCTACGATAACCGTTCACGACTCCATGATCGTGGCCGGCGCTTTCGACGGGATCCGGGCGCTCAGACCGCCTTACGCACAATGGACCCCGGAGAATACCGGATTGTCGGCATCCAATACCATCAAGCTGGAAACCTATCATGATCTCATCTTCGCCTCGGCATACCCCCGGAACTTTTATGTAGCCAGGAGTTCTTCCCTGGAGTGGCACGACCGAAGCGACAACCTGCCGGAATATACCTTCATCTATGATTTTTATTTTCTGGATTCATCTGTTTATGCCGCCTCAAACCGGGGGTTGTGGAAACGTGCACTGGGTGATATGGCGCCGGGGATCGAAGATCAACCGCAATACAGTGCCTTCACCTGTTTTCCCAATCCCTGCCGGGACCATTTGACCGTCGAGACCGGTGTGTCATCCGGCGACATCACCCGGATTAAACTAATGGATCTGCAGGGAAAGATTCTGATCGATCAACCGGTCAGCAACAAAGGAGTAAAAAAGGCAGACTTGCCGGTCTCAGGTATTTCTCCCGGACTGTATCTGGTCAGTGTCATAACGACCCGCGATATGGGCATATGCAAGGTTGTAGTTGAATAGAGAATGGGATATGGTACAACACGTAGATATAGAGATCAGGGGATTGGATTCAAGCCATCACGCATTCCGGTTTGAAACCTTCAGGCAAGCCCGCACTCTTCATATCAATGGATATGTCAAAAACATTTCTTCCGATGCATTGAAGATTGTTGCAGTGGGTAAAGCACAGGATGTCAACGAATTCATCAACTGGTGTCACCGTTTTTTTGATCCTGGCAGTAAGTACCTTCAACACTCTTTGCAATCGGGATCAATAAAATACAATGATTTTTTGATCATGGATTGATCCTGCTGAATCATTCTAATTGAGAAATCAAAACGAAAATGAAAAAATATGAGAAAGAACATGCGTATTCTTTTAGCTATGGTAACTATTTATCTGGGATGCTTGCCATTCGGTTATTCCCAGGTTGCCGTTAACGAGGATGGCAGCGCGGCAGCCGGTTCAGCCATGCTGGATGTTAAATCCACCTCCAAAGGATTTCTGCCTCCGCGGATGACATCAGCCCAACGGGATGCGATCTCTTCCCCGGCAACCGGACTGATCATCTATAACACCGATTTCAAGGGGTTGAATTTCTATAACGGGACGATCTGGACGACCCTTCCCGGAACCTTTGTATGCGGACTGAGCGAAGTCACCGACCAGGACGGCAATACCTATGAAACCATCTCCATCGGAGATCAATGCTGGATGAAATCCAACCTGAATACCGGGACCAGGATCAATACAGGCACCGAACCCTCAGATAACGGGACGATTGAAAAATATTGCTACGCAAATAGTACGGACAACTGTTCAACTTACGGAGCCCTCTACGCCTGGGATGAGGCCATGCAGTATGTGAAAACCCCAGGTGCCAGGGGGATTTGCCCGAATGGCTGGCATATCCCATCCGATGATGAATTTGAAACACTCCAAAATGCTCTGGGGGGATCCTCTTCAGCCGGAGGAGCCATGAAGGAAACAGGATACGACCATTGGGGCTCCCCGAATACCGGAGCGACTAACTCAAGTGGTTTCACCGCATTGGGATCAGGATGGATCCTGGGAAGCAGCGGATCTCAAAGCTCCCTTCAACTCAAAGAAACGACCAATTTCTGGAGTTCATCCTGGTCTGATTATGGATCAGGCACAGCAGATTTGTTGGAATTAAGTTACGACAATGCCGATGCCGACCTTTACGGAAGAGATCTGGAATTTACCGATGCAATGTCTGTCAGATGTATCCGTGATGCAGATTAAAAGAAACAAGCAACCTATGATCCAGCAAGATGATATGAACGCTTTTTATAAATTTCCGAAAAAAAGAAAAATCCCATGGCGGATATTAATCCTGCCATTGGTGTTGGTGGCAGGATGGCTGATCCCTGCCAAATCTTTAGCCCAGATAGGTATCAAAAGTTCGGATGTGGCGGTGGATGGAAGCGCTATCCTTGAAGTCGCCTCAACTACGAAAGGATGGCTGATTCCGCGGATGACAGTTGAACAGCGGAATGCGATCTCCAGTCCGGTCGAGGGACTGATGATCTTTAATACTGATACGGAAACGATTGAGCTATTCAATGGGGATGTCTGGACCAGCACAACCGGGCAATTCCTCTGTGGCATCACCCAAGTCAAAGATTCACAGGGAAACACGTACCAGACGGTTTTGATCGGCTCCCAATGCTGGATGGCGGAGAACATGAATATCGGAACCCGGATCGATGTGTCAACCGCACAGTCAGATAATGGCATCATTGAAAAATACTGCTACAACAACTTGGAAGCCAATTGCAATGAATATGGCGGATTGTATCAATGGAATGAAATGATGCAGTACAGCACAACACAGGGGATTCAGGGCATCTGTCCGGACGGATGGCACCTTCCTGTTCCTGCTGAATATAACACATTGATTACTTTTTTAGGAGGAGAGTCTGTAGCAGGAGGTAAACTGAAAGAGACCGGATTCGATCACTGGGAGGAGACCAATACAGGAGCTACTAACAGTTCCGGTTTTACCGCCAGAGGGGGAGGATGGTCCTCTTCCGCCAGCTTCTTTGACCTGAAGGGCTCATGCAACCTCTGGACCTCAGAAAAAGAATTTAGCTCAGGGTTGGCCTATTATTATTATATGTATGCTGAAACCATTGCAATTACCCAGGGCGGAGAGAATACCTCATTTGGTTTCTCGGTCCGTTGCCTTAAAGATGATTAAACCACATTAATATTTCGACTATCATGAACAATTCAACCAATCCATTCGCCCGGCTCGTGGGAGCGATCCTATATTCTTTGTGCGTGACCTTGTCCATCGCACCGGCAGTCGGACAAACCGGATACGACACGGCTGCCTATGCGCCTCAGGTAAAGCTGGTGGCCTCTGACGGGTTTGTTCCCTACGTCATGGGAAGCCCCCATGAGGTCCAGTATCAGGTCAGCCAGTTGCCGGAAGGAACCAGCAGGGTCTCTTTTTCCTTCGTGGATGAACAGAATAAACCGGTCGGACCCGGCTATTCCGAATCCGGCAGCGGATTGTCGGAAGTGACCTGGAATATCAACATGGACACCTGTATATTCCCATTGTCCACCCGTTTTTTCATGGAGATCCAGTGGAACAGCGACAGCATTGCCGATTGGTACATCCCTTTGGGCAATCTGCCCGATACCCTGAAAACGACAGCCACGCTTGGGTGGGGGCCATACATCTCCAATCAGTATCCCCTGAATGATTCCCTTTGGAACCCTGCTGATCCGCAGAAGAATACGATCACGCTTAAAAACCTGCCTCCGCTAACCACCAAGGTAATGTTCTACTTTTTAACGGAGAATTCCCAGGTGATCGATTCGGTTGAAATCAGCGCGATGCACAATCAATACCTTGACTCGGCTTCGATCGGGGAACTCCCGATGGCGGAACTGCCACTTTCGGTGCGCTTCCTTCAACCGGTGGCCTATTGTGAAGGAGGGCCGGAATCAGGGGTTTTCACACTCCGAAAACTTACCATGCTTCCCCAAACATCCAGGCTATTCTGTTTCCTCAACGATACTACCTATGTTGATTCCATCCCCGTTTTTCAGGAACAACCCAAAGGGGGTCAGGTGGTTGTGATCGATAGCGTGAAATACGGCCAGGCTACTAACCCCGGGAAAGGTTGGAGGGATCAGGCTGGTGTATATTCATTTGTCTACTATTCTGATAATTACACTATTGAAGCATGGATCCATCCCGATTCCGCAATTATCAACAACACCCCCACCGGAGAGATGAACTTCATGAGCGCCGATTCGGCATGGAATATCTCCATTGTCAAAACCGCTGACGCATTGAAATTCGTCTATTCGATCTTTAACATGGGCAGGCAGCCAATCTATTCAGCAAATGTGAACCCTGAGATCCTGTCAGACGGGAACTGGCACCATATGGCTTATGTCAATGAATACGATGGCTACACTCATACCTACTCCGGCACCTTTTATCTGGACGGGAATGAGCTCTCTACCGGTAAAAACGAATCGATGCATACCATCCTGTCAGGTCAGAACAATGAACTCACCTGGTACCTGCATGCCAATCCGATCCGCTTTGGAGGATGCAATGTGGATGCAGATGAAAATTCCAGGTTTTCCAACGACCGGACATTCATCAATCAAATGGATGAGATCAAGATCTGGACACTTAACCTGGATGAATGGCAAATCAGAAACACCATGAACAACTATCAGCTCCAGGATCCCTTCCTGGTGGGCTATTGGAATTTCGATGATAAAAACTGCCGGTTGAATTTTTTCGACGACCTCAGCTATAAGAACAACATGGGAATGTTCAGAGAGGGCGCTACACTGGTTAGCGGTGATCCCGCCCATGCTGACATGGACTCGTTATACCTGGTATCCAGCAATACCCTGACTGATTCGGTACGATTCTCCTTTGTGGATCAAAACAACCGTGTGGTCGATTCTGTCACTGTTTTATCCTCCGGAGGCAAAGCCCTGCTCTATTATAACCTATCCTCACTGCCTTTTGGGATCAACCTGCTGAGAACCCATGAATATTACCCGGGAGAACGTGATACCGGGTTTATCCGGGAGTTTCCCCTGAGAAATATCCCGGCAGTCCCGATCGCCACCGCCCGGAATGGATGGAGCGCCTATTTTGAGCGCTCCTGGACTGACCCGCCGAACATCGCCGATAGCGGTTGCCTGTACAATGCCATCACGGTCAGCGGACTCCCGGAAAACACGCAAAAAGTGTCCATGGAGTTAACGGACGGATGGACAGTAATTGATACCATGACCTGCTTTCGGAATTCCAACCCCTACCACCATTCACTATCCCTCGACGGAAAGACAAACTATATCGTGACATCGACCCCGACCCAAACGTCACATGATTTCACACTGATGTTTTGGTTTAAGACTATTTCAAAAGAAGGAGGTGTACTGGCCCAGTTCTCGACAAGCGCCACCATTGGGAATTCTGATACCACCAATTTCTGTCTGGGCATGAAGAAAAACGGTTCTCTGAGCCTTCGAATTCATGGGGAATATGCGTTATATATGCTCCATGCTACCGGACAATACAACGACGGCGCCTGGCATCATTTCGCAGTGGTTGTTTCTTCATATCCTAACTCCAGTAGTTTGTTTATTGACGGTACCGTGGTGGACAGACAAATGGTTGTAGAGCCTGATATCCTTACAGGCTACTGGATGTTTGGCCGATCTACCGGCCTTATCAATCAAATGAAGGATGATACGGTATCTGCCTACCTCCAGGGCTCTTATTCCGAGATCAGCTTATGGAATCATGCCCTTGATTACAAAGGGATCAATCAGGTAATGTACCTTCCATCCCTGGACACCTTTCCACAGGTAACAAATTACTACAAACTGGACGAAGGGAAAGGCACTCTTATGAAGGACAGCAAAGGGAACCTGAACGGAACGCTCATGGGAGGGCCCCGGAAATGGTTTATAGACCAGGGATTGAACACGGTGACATGGGTGGGTGAACTTACCCGCCTGGGAGGACAGGAACAAACCCTGAAAGTGAAAGCCTGGACTCCGGGGAACGAAACAGGTTACACCTATGAACTGGGTAGGTTTAACGGCCTTTCCCCGGCGAATGGAGACTACCTTTTTACCTATAATTTCGAAGATGGCCTGGGCTATTTCAATCTGGGGGATGAGTTGACAACGAAAGTTGATATTAAATTCAACGATCCTTCTAATACATACAATAATTATATATTTATTCTGGAATTTTATGAACCGGACGGGACCCTTCTCAAGTGGTGGAGTGACACGGTATTCAATTCATCTACACTAATTACCTCTTTCACGCTGGATTTGGGGGATGCCCCAATGGGATCTTTTATATATATGAGTGTCCTTGACATCAATGAAATAAATCTCTTGACCTGCGTCAACTATCCGATCCTGATAAAACCCTTCGCCGCACCCAAAGTCAGTGGCCACTTTGGCCCCTTCATCCAGGCTATCGCTCCGGGCACGATGAAAGCGATCAATACCTTTACCGTTAACACGGCGGAGATACCGACACTCAGCAAGATCATAGCTAAGTTCGTCGACAGCAAAGGCTTTAAGATTGCAGAACAGGAGGCTTCTGGAAGTCATGAAAACTGGCAGATTACCTACGATATGGCTTCCCTTTCTCCACCGGTCACGGGAGTGTTTTTAGAATACTACCTGGGCGACAATCCGGAACCTGTCATGGAACAAGGGCCGTTCGACATCACCATCACCCGTACCAGACCCTATTGGTTTGATTTCTGCAAAGCTTCTGATTTCTCCCACATTGAAGAGGATACCATCGAGAGGAAAGTCACTTTCACGATCTATTCCCCCTTGCAGGATCCCGGTTCATTTCTGAACGATGTGAGTATCGTGCTTCCCCATGATGTTCCCCTGCTGAATGGAGCCCATGGCACATTGTACAGTCCGGGGATGGATGTGAGATTGAAGTTCTGGATCGATTCATTGAAGCTGGCACACCCGATTGTGGATGCGAAACTCGAGCAGTACGTGCTCCATGTAGGAGCGGGAAGCAGTAAAATTCTCCGGGCCGACTTTCAGGATAATCTGTATGAGTTTTACAGGCTTGATACCAACGACAATCTTTGGGCAACACAGAACTTCGACATGTCCGGTGGCATAGCTTTCGAACCGAAAGGACTTGGAGAAATGGGGGATAAGATCATTGGGATCATCAATATTTTGAAAAACCTCATGTCAGTCGAAGAAATTATCTCCCCCACTTTTTCCATCACTTTAAGTGGTGATTATAAATATTCTTCCCGCCTTCATCTGAAGCTGGATACCATCAACGGCAAAACACAATGGGGATCATATGGCGACCTCTACATCAATGCGAATGAAGGAACCCCCGAAAACGACGCAAGCGCTTCCTATCATTTCTATGCCGGTTCGTTTGGGGTGGATCTTGAGATAGGGGCAAAATTGTTGGAAGGATTGGTGGAGGGCGATCTTTGCCTGGACTTGAAATTTAACGCGGGATTCGGACACTCATATATCACGATCCCGAAAAACGATACCCGGTTTTTAAAGGATTTCAACATGGATATTGAAGGCAAAATGGTAGTGAAGGAACTCTGGGGGCTTGAGTCCCAAACTGTCTGGGGGCCGAAATTGTTTTATTCCCACCGTTTCTGGGGTGACGATATGGAGGATTGCTTCCCGGATGATGAGGAGATGCTGGAAGGAAACCTACTGGCAGGAGATATAATACCGGTTAGTACCTTCGTTAAAACCCCCATGGCTTACCCGCAAGCCTCCATCACCCCTTCGACCAATTACAATTTATTTACTTGGCTCGAGAAAGGGGATTCCATTGGTGAACGGCACCTGAGATCCAGGTTCCTGAGGAATCAAACAAAAAAATTCTCGGATAAACTGACGATCCGCAGCAACACCCATGCGATCAACAACCCTGTTTCAGCCGGTTTCAGCGACAGTACGGTGCTGATCACCTGGTCGCAGTCACGCTACGATGGTCTCACCCTGACCCGTCTGCGCGACGATAACCCTCTCAGGGTGTTCGCCGAATCGCAGGATATCTGGTTTGCCGTGTTTGATATCACCTCCGACAGCATCATTCAGATGGATCGAATCTATGACGATCTTACCGGTATGACCACAGGACGGGCTGAAGCGAAACCATCTTTGGCAATACTGTCAGAAACACAGGCTTTGTTGGCCTGGCAAGTGGCAGATCTGGATAACCACACCTCAGATTTATGGTGTGCCACCCTGACTAAAACAGGCGAAAACTGGACGCCGGGTCTGCCGGCTCAGATCACCTCGGTCAATGGGGTTGAAACCGACATCTTCCTATCTAAAACAGGCGAAAACAAAGCCGTCCTGACGTGCCTCAATGACAATAGTTCCGACAGTACAAGCAACCGGATCTTATCGCTGACTTACCAGGATATGGCATGGAGTGCTCCGGCAGTTGTGTGCCATAGCCCAACTATGGATATAAACTTTCTAACGATGGAATTCGCCGGTGAATACGGATCTATCGTCTATACCGCATACATCTCCGAAACGATTGGCGCAGATCATGAGGTTGTTTCAATGATCCCCTGGGATGCGGTGAATGAATGCTGGGGAAATACAATCCCTCTGGCAGTAGACTCAACACGGCATTTTCAGTATCCGAAAATTGCCCTCCGGGAGGACGGTAAAATGACTCTGGCAGTGAAACTGGAGAAATTTGCCATCAAAACCTCCGATCAACGCATCAGCCAGGTAGACCTCCTGTCAGGAGATCTTAACACTCCGTCAGGTCCATGGTATCACATCACGGCAAATCCGTATGTATGCGATACCACGAAACAGGTCTCTGAACTCAGTCTCACCTATATCGGGGAAGATACCCTGATGATACTCACCCAGGAATATGTCATGCTGCCAACCAATACCCTGTACTATCCGGTTCATGGGATCACGTGGGGAAATCCCTATATGAACCAGGTGCTTCGCTGTGTCACGATTCCGCACGACAGCACGCTGGCCATTGTCCCGATGGAGGATTATATCATCGGTACGGAAGAACTTCCCGCGGAGGATCACGGAGAGATCCTGATTCAGAATTACCCGAACCCTTGTACAGACCATACTACCATCCGGATTGAGCTGCCTGAGAAGACCCCGATCCTTCTGGAATTGTTTGATATGCAAGGCCATCTGATAGGTACACTGGCTGACCAGACTCTACAGGAGGGAGCCTATACGATTGTGGTGAATACATCCCTGCTGAAGCCGGGTACCTACCTGTACAAACTCACCACCGAACATACTGTCTATACGAGACGTCTGGTAGTCATCAGGTAATGTTTTCAACCAGAGCAATCATGAACAAAGACCAATCTTCGGCATTTACATCCAGGCATTTTAGGGTCCGGCTTGTGAGAATGATCTCCTCCCTGTCCCTGCTTCTCGTGTCCCAGGCAACAGGTGCCCAGACCGTACGTAATGAAGGGGCAAAGCTTGTGATCCCTGAAGGATCCCATGTGGTTATCACGGGAAATTATGTCAGTCATGCGGCAGGAGGCACCATATTCCTGGATGGGGTTCTTTCGGTGTCCGGAAACCTCTTCTCGGATGCCGGATCGATCTTCGCCTCTCCTGATGCCACAGGAACGCTGGACCTGACGGGATCATCCGGTCATACTGTTGCCGGGATATCCGGCTCGACAGTGGTTCTGGATGGGCTGACCATTGAAGGTACGGGAAGCTGGTCAACTTCCGACGGCCAGAAGATCACCATATCAGGGGATCTGGAGGTGGGAGCCGGGGCTACTCTTCAACTCACCTCCTCATCTGTAGCAGCTACCTCCCTGATCACCCTCGGAAGTGCGGAGGGCACCGTGACGGTTCAACGGTACATCGGGGCCTGGACGGATGATGATCACGGATGGCATTTTCTCTCCTCCCCGGTTGATGATCAGGTGATTGACCCCGCTTTTACCGTGGAACCGGCAGAAAATTATGATTTTTACCTTTGGTCGGAAAGCGACGAAGTGTGGGTCAATTTCAAGAACACGACAACCAGTCCCACCTTCCTGGAATGCAACATGAGTTCGGGGAATTTCCTTTCCGGCCGGGGATACCTGGTAGCGTATGCTGCTTCTGCTTCCAAAGAATTCGAAGGGTCCCTGCATAATGCCGGCATTCCGGTCTCAGGATTGACCAACACCGACGGTACTCAATACGCCGGATGGAACCTGGTAGGCAATCCCTTCCCCTGTTACTTGAACTGGAATCAGACGACAGGAGCCGGAGGTTGGAACCTGAACCATATCGCTGGTGTGGCAAAAATATGGGATGAATCGGAAGCCAGCTATATCGATATCGGACAGGGGGATCCCATCCCCCCGCTGCAGGGGTTTATGGTGCAGGTCAGCGGAAGCGTTTCAGGCTCACTTACCCTTTATGAAGGCGACCGGACCCATGCGGATGACAGCTGGTATAAGCAATTGGATGTCAATGTTATTAAACTCAGGGCAGTCGATCCGGAGGGAAAGAAGTCGCAGGAGACGGTGATCCGGTTCAGTGATGAAGCGACAACCACCTTTGACCCGCCATGTGATGCGCACTTTCTGGTGGGCTATGCCCCGATGCTCTATACCGTTGCCGACAGCCATCTGCTATCGACCAACAGCCTGCCGGCCCTGGATGAAACGCTGCGGATCCCGCTCTACTTTAAGAAGAATGAACACTCCCTCTTTTCCATTGAAGCCGATTCAGCCATTTCCCTGATTCCCGCCTATCCAGTCTACCTAACCGACCGGAAACTCGGGATTACAACAAACCTCACCAGGGATAAGTTTTACACCTTTTCTTCGGAAGAGGGGGATGACCTTTACCGGTTTGAGATTCATTTCAAGGCGGTGGGGATGGAGGAATCCTCCCCTTGGCCGATCCAGGTATGGTGCAGCAGCCAAACCCTCTACATCAGAAATCCCGGGGCCTTCAGCGGTCAGATCGAGGTGGTGAATTTACTGGGACAACGCTTGGTTAATGCTGCGTTGACCGGGGATATCCTCCAGCAATTGCCGGTTTCGGTTGTGCCGGGCGTTTATCTGTTCGGGATGATTACCGCTGACGGGAGCCGGTATCAAAAAGTATATATCCATTAAGAACTTCTCCTATGAAAAAGATCGTCGCCTTAGTCCTGATCCTGCTCGGACTCTTTTTTTGCCTCGCCACTCCATCACTGAAAGCACAGGAACCTCCTCCTCCTCCCGGGGGTCATGGGGAAACCGGGAATCAGGATCCCCGCGGTGCGCCGATCGACGGGGGACTGGGAATTCTCTTAGGACTTGGAGCTGCCTATGGTGGATGGCGCTGGTACAAAGGCTTTAAAGACAAACCGGATGAAACGATCGATCACTGGCCATGAGACATACCTTTACCGCTGAGCCAAATCAGCGATGATTTCCTGCATGGTGTGACGCTGATTCTCCATTTTTTCCAGCAGTCTGAACTGTACCCTCGCCCGCTGAAGGTTATGCTCCGGATAACGGATCTTATAGTAGGTGTCACCGTTGAGGTAGTCGGTGAGAAATCGCAACCCGATGAGAAAGGTCATGAACCTTGCTGAATGAACGAGATGATCGATCTCAACCCTGGTGAGGGATAAACCGGCTGTCTCAAGGAATCCAAGGGAATAGGCTTTAAAAAGATCCATATCGAAGTTCACTTTCTCAAGGTCGGGCTCATCCTCATCCGCCGTATTGGCTCCTGTGCGGATGGCATCCCCGAAATCGAACAATACCGTTCCTGGCATCACCGTGTCCAGGTCAACGATACACACGGCCTTCTCCTCCCCGTTGAACAGGATGTTGTTGAACTTGGTGTCGTTGTGGGTGACCCTGACCGGCAGTTTCCCCGCTGCCAGCAACCGGTGGATGGTGTGCATTTCATTGGCCCGCTGCCGGACAAATTCAATCAGATCTGGGATGTGAGATGTCGAAGCCCCGCTTGCAGCGGGGTAAACTCCGCGGAGACCACGCTTTGGCATGGCGCGATGCGCGATATCTGCTTGAAAAGCCTCTTCGAACTGTTCCATCCTCCAGGTGATGTCGTGAAACCGGGGGATCGTGATCGCCAGCGTGGATGGGTCCAGTCCGGCAGTAAGATGCAGGAACAGTCCGAAGGCTTTCCCTCCTTCATAGGCATGGTCGGGTCCGGGAACCCGGTCGTAACTGTGTGTACCCGGGATGTAATGATACAACCGCCAGAAATTTCCTCCTGGATCCTGATGGTACAGCTTCCCGTTTCGGGTTTCAATGAGTTGTAATACCTCCATCCGGGATTGGGGGAACTCCCCCAACCTATGGCGATCGCCTCTCTCCTCCGGGCGGACAAGGCGTTCCCTGAGGTGGTCGGTCACCCGGGCGATATTTTCCATCAGTTTCGGAATCTTTTTGAAAATGGCATGGTTGATCCGTTGCAGAATATAATCCGGCGTATCGGGTGATGCCGTCATTACGAGATACGAGTCGTTGATATATCCTGATCCGGTGGGGGTGATGGAAACAGGTACTTCTTCAATAAGGAAATTGTTCAAAACATCATTCAGTTCATCCATGAGGGTACAACCTATTGGTTCGCTTTCGAAAATTAACAAAATTGCCGGAATAAGAGACGTATTGGATGCATCATAATTCTGTTATCCCTGGTTCCATACGGGGCAGGTAACTTCCAGCAACGGCTAATATTCTTATCTTTGGCCTCAAAGAGCCCCCAATGATGCGACACCTGATCCTGACCCTTCTGCTGGCTGTGTCGGCCGGTCTTCTCTTTGCCCAGATACCGCCCGGTTATTATGACCCTGCGGTGGGTCTCCATGGAGAGGAATTACAGAACGCCCTCCACGGGATCATCGACGGGCATCAGGTGGAGACGTACGATGAACTGTGGACGGATTTTGAGACTACCGATCAGAAACAAAACGGCAAGGTGTGGGATATTTACTCGGATATCCCCGGAGGCACTCCTCCCTATGAGTACACTTTCTTCTCCGACCAGTGCGATAGTTATTCGGGTGAAGGGGACTGCTACAACCGGGAACACTCTTTTCCCAAGAGCTGGTTCGGCGGAACCGTCTACCCGATGTACACCGACCTGTTCCATATCTACCCAACAGACGGCTTTGTCAACGGCATGCGGGGGAATTACCCCTATGGAGAGGTGGCTTCCCCCACCTGGACCTCACTCAATGGCTCCATGCTGGGTGCCTGCTCTGCCAGCGGGTATGCCGGTACGGTGTTTGAACCTGTTGAGACCTACAAGGGCGACCTGGCCCGCACCTGTTTCTATATGGCTACACGGTATTACGGGGAGGATGCCTCCTGGCCCGGAAGCGATATGACCAGCGGGGCGCAACCAAAATCCTGGGCACTCGATATGCTCTATACATGGCACCTCAGCGATCCCGTCAGCGGCAAGGAGGTCGATCGGAACAATGCGGTATTCGCGATCCAGGGGAACAGGAACCCTTTCATCGATCATCCCGAGTTTGTAGAGGAGATCTGGTTCTACGCCGGAATGGGGGTGAAGAAGCGATTTCCTTTTTCCATGAAGACATACCCGGTGCCGTTTTTACATGAACTATGCATTGAACTTCCCCTGCAGGTCACCGGTAACTGGGTGCATTGCCGGATGAGCGACATTCTGGGCCACATCGTTCTGGATGAGGAGATCATGGTAAATGGCACGGTGCATCTGGATACCGAAGATCTCGGAAAGGGTTTTTATACCCTGAATATTTACCTGCCTGAAAAGCAACATGGCATCACGGCCAAAGTTGTTAAGACATCCCACTAATATAAAGTGCTAATTTCTACCTGTATGCCTGAAAATGCCAGTAAAAAAGGAAAAAGCAGCTTTCCGAGAAGCTTCTGGACCGTCATCGTGATGGAGTTCTTCGAACGGGGCTCCTACTACGGGGTGATGTCGGTCCTGTCTGTTTACCTCGTGCTTTCGAGGGAAAACGGGGGCCTCGCTTTTTCCAAAGAGAGCGTTGGCGTGATAAAAAGTGTCATCACACCCTTGCTCTATTTTCTCCCTATTTTAGCCGGTGCGGTCGGCGACCGGCTTGGCTACCGGAGAGTGCTCTTCTTTGCCTTCCTCTCCATGAGCGCAGGATACCTGCTGGCCGGCTTCTCCGTCACCTACGCCACGGTATTTATGAGCCTGCTGCTGGTGGCCCTTGGTGCGGGATTCTTCAAGCCCATGGTCGCGGGTACAATCGCACGGGTGACCGATGAGTCAACCTCCTCACTCGGATTCGGGATCTACTACTGGTCAATCAACCTGGGAGCCTTTATCTTTCCGTTGATCCTGGTACCATGGATGAAGTCGATCTCCTGGAACTACATCTTCTTCATGGCCGCCATCGGCACCGGCTGGCTATTGTTGCTCAACTATTTCGTTTTCAGGGAACCCAAACAAACGGTTACAGGGTCAAAATCCATCGGGAAGATCTTTTCCGAAATGGTGATGGTGCTGAAGGATTACCGCTTTATCCTGATGATCGTGATCTATTCCGGATTCTGGATCATGTACTTTCAGGTGTATGATTCAGTACTATGGTACCTGACCGAACACATCAACATGGAGCCGGTCAATGGGATCGTGAACCGCTTTCTCTCACTTTTTGTCACGGATCCTGACTGGAAATTCGAGGCTGAACACGTAACGGCCATGAACGCCGGGGCGATCATCCTCCTCCAGCTGTTTGTTTCCGCCCTGGTCAGAAAAGCCAAAGCCCTCCCCACCATGATCATCGGTATTGCCATCGGCTCGGTCGGAATGGGATTGCTGGCCATTGCCCCGAGTCCCTGGATCTTCCTTGCCGGCATGTTTATCTTCACCCTTGGGGAGATGACGGCCCACCCGAAATTCATCTCCTATGTGGGTGTCATCGCGCCTCCTGAACGCAAAGCCCTTTACCAGGGGTACTCTTTCCTTTACGGGGTGATCGGAAGCGGAGTTGGTGGGGTGCTTGGCGCATGGCTCTATGTGCTTTTCGTGGAGAAAATGAATCAGCCCTCCATCCTCTGGATCACCTTCAGCATGATCGGGGTTCTGAGTATCATTGGCCTGCTGCTTTACAACCGCTTCCTGGTTCCAAAAGATTGACTTTCCTCTCTTTGTATGGTATCTTTGTAACAGGAACTGATTTCTTTAGCAATGATATGGAATACGAGATGCCTGAAACACAACAGTCAGGTTGATTTTTCCTTCCTGCTGATCCCACTTTTCATTGCCCTGTTTATGATTGGAAACGAACAAAGCGCAAGGTCACAGGAGAAGATATACGCTCCTGTCAATATCGGACAGCACGTTGACCGGAACGGAATATCCGAAGAGATTCTTCCCCGGGCGGAAGAGGTGTTTTACATGGATAAGGACCAGCGTGGGAAGATCAGCGATGAACAATACCGGCATCTCCTGGATCAGCGGGATAAATGGCTGAGGGTGCAAAGAGAGAACTACCTGGAAAGGTTTGTCTCCGATCCTTATTTCGAGGCTGATACAGATACACCCATCGAAACAGTTGTGGAGGAGTTCTCCAAAGATTCTGTCAGGATCAGTATTGTTTTTGCCATAGGCCATTCCCGTTGGCACCATTACTATATCCTTTTGAAGGATTACCTGACAGGACGGAATGAAATGGTCGACCAGATCTTCCGGTTGCGAAGGCTTGAAGAGGTGTATGGAGCCACTTTTCAGGGAATCAGCTACGGAACGACCTACGCCGATATGGTGAAAACCCTGGGCATTGACTACAAAGAGAACATTGGCCAATCACTGCAGTTTAGGGAGCTCTGGTATCCTGCTTATGACCTGGAAGTGGTCATGCAGGACGACATCGTGAAATATGTCCAGCACCTGAAACCGGCCTGGGTGGATGAACAGGAGAGAAGCTCACATGAGGGGATAGAGGAGCAGGATACCAACCTGGTAATCTCTTTCGACGGGTTTGATGTACGATATATTGACGGCCTTGGTTTTTCGGCGTTTGACAGGGATGGCCGGTTTCTCTTTGAGGTCAATCCCTATGACAACGGGCCCGATTATCCTTCAGATGGCCTGATCCGTATCCGGGAGAAGGGGAAGATCGGGTACGCCGACCTTGACGGCCATATCGTGATCCCACCCTCTTTTAATTGTGCGTTTCCATTTGAGGATGGATTGGCGAGGATATGCTCCGGAGGCACGTTGGAGCAGGAGGGGGAGTATGAAGCCTGGAAGGGGGCCATGTGGGGGGCAATCGACAGGGAGGGTAACATCGTGATCGAACCTTTTGACCTGGGAATGTTCACGTTCGATATCCTGAATCTCAAAGAATCCCTGATCCGTGATTTTGCCGGCCTGGTGGAAGTTGGAACACGGTGGGGGAAACTGGACAGCCTCGATCTTTTTCTTGGAGGGGAAGGGGAGGGCCTTTTTGTCGATCTTCAAAAAAAGGATCAGGGGAAGCTGCTGCTCACCTACCTGTTCCTGCCATACCAGGATCTGACCTTCCGGCCGGTGCCCGAACCCGATGCGGTGATCCCCACCGAACAGTTGGTCACGGTCACTCCCGCGATGATCGTCTACCTGGTGGACATGGCCCCTTCACTCACGGAAGGGGAAATGGATACGGTCAACGATCTGGCTAACCTGATGGAGGATCAGATGGGCTGGGAGGAGACAAAGGCTCTGATCCGTGAAGAGGAGGGATTTTCCACTGCCCGGGGATTGCAGATCATGGCCTTCAAAGAGTTCCCCTACTATATCGAGGTCTCGGTAGCCATTCCCGGTAGCAGCAATCTATCTCCGGACACAATCAGGAAAGAATTTCCCCGCAAGATGATCCTGCTGCACCTGGTTCCCGATATAGGATCCATTCATAGCCAATGGATCAAGCCCGGCCCTCCGGAGGATGATGATCTGCAGGAATATTTCTTTGTCACTGAGACAGATGCAGAACCTGGCACGATGATCCGGGAGGAACCCCCTCCGGCAGATGCCCCTCCCAGAACGTTGCTGGACGGCAGTGACCTCTTTCCGGATTATGTTCCCAAACGAACTCCCGACACGATGCTGGATTATATGCCCTCGTTACTGTCAGACCTGGCCACTATCGCTGAGCCCAATCTGTCTAACTTGTCCAACTTGATCAACTTGTACAACCAATACAAAGACTCAGCTTCCAGCCATCCCGGGGAATGGGTGGATGGAAACATTATCCTGGGAGCCAGGGAGAGAGAATACAGGCCCTCGGCGGATGAGCTTGTGCTGATGGAGATAGGGGAAAGGATCGGAGCAGTCGTTTCGGAAACCGATCCGGTGGAACTGAAACAGGTTCTGAAGCAGGTGCATCCGAAGCCGGGGAAGATTGAGTTTACGAGGTTTTTCTTTATCCATTATGATGTGATGGGATCGGGCCGTTTCTTTTACATCGACGGGATGGAGGAGGTCTCTTTTATTCTGTAATGACCATGCAATACCTGATCCGGAGAATCTTTTTTGTGGCAAACGTCCTGCTCCTGCTGGCCGGTATCGCATTCTGCCTCTATGCCCTGGTCCGCCTGATCCTGAATCCATCAGGATGGGTTATCTCCCTAATCCTGCTGGCTGTTGGTCTGATGTCAGAGTTCCTTTTTGCAAGGTTGTACATCATACGGAAAAGTAAATTTCCTCTTCCGGGAATTGATTATGAATAACCGTATGCTGACAGAAAAAAAGATAAGGGAAATTGTGGAATCGCAGATCCGGCAGGATAATGAGTTGGGAGAGCGGGCCGGGGGCAGCGGGCATCTGAGTTATGTCTCCTACCGGGTTGATGAGATCATCCCCCGGGATCTTCCGGACGGGCAAATAGAGGTTGCCTATACCTATACACTGATCACCGAAACCGAGTTCACCTGCTACCCTGATAACCCTCCATACGAAACCACCTGTTCCTCCATCATCAGGATTGATCCTGAAACCGGGACCCCATTGCCATAATCACCACGGCATCACCCCACCACGGCACCACGGCACCAAATCACCAAATCACCACCTCACCACTGCACCATACCACTATACCACCATATCACCACACCTCTATCTCTCTATCGGCTTCATCACGAACATATAGGTATAATCCTTCGCCGGAAGCAAGTAGGCCGGATAGGGTTCCGCTCCCCAGCTGTCGTCACCGCCCACCCCCATCTGCTTGTAGTCGATGTTCACATCGATGAAATCCCGGGCTTTCAGATCCCATGTGTGTTTCGTCCCTCGCCGGAAGCTTACCAAATCGTCAAATGTATAAGGCAGCGCTGAAAAACAGATCAGGGGGGTGCCCAGTATCCGCAGCCCTACCTTTTCTTTTCCGGTAAATTCAACCCACCTGACATCGGTGCGGTACCCGTTTTCCTGGGGACAGATATAGGGGGTATACAGATCAGCTACTGTGGAGGTGTAATGTCCGACAAACGCGCTGCTCTTCCGGTCCTGGTAATTCTCCCATGGACCACGGCCGAACCAGGATACCTGGTCGAGCTGTAATGGAAGCCGCAGGTTCATCCCAAAGCGCGGAATCTCAGGCAGCTCCTTTTCACCGATTTTCAAGGAGGCAGTGATCACGACCTCTCCAGTGGAACGGATCTCGTAAAGGATGGTCTCTGTTGAGGATACCGGTGGGAGGGAGTACACGACCGTGATCTCCGCCAGGTCGGGATTGACATAGCGGGCAGTAATCTTCTCCAAAACCCGGTCGGTGCTTGCGTCAAACCATTCTCCGCATCGTTCAGAAAGCCTGTTCCCCACATCATTGTCGGTGGGCGCTCTGCGGAAATTGGGCGACGGACCCTGGTTGATCAACGGGATATTCTGGTATTCAAATGATTGCATCATTCCCGACTGCTGGTCAAAGCTCAGGCTGAAATTCTCTCCGCTGATGATGATCTCCGATGCAGTTTTTTCCAGTTTCAGGGGCTTCAGCCCTGAAGGATAATCAGCGGGGGCAAGGGAAAAAGCGGCCATCGGAAATTGTTCCGAAGCCAGTATAAAGCCTTTGGGAAGTAATCCCATGGGTTTGGTAGTCTTGAGGGAGAGGGTCATCAGGTACTCCACATCCGGTTTCCTGATCAATGGATCGGATGGAATGACCAGGTTTTTTTCCTCACCGGGATGAAGCGTGAAAGGAAGAAAGGAACCTCCGAGCACCCGTTCCCCGTTGCCCTGGATCTCCCATTCCACCATGGTGTTTTCGAGATCAAAAAAGGCGTAATGATTGATGATCTTCACCGACGAGGCGGCCGGATCATCCTGACGGAATTTGACGTACTGATAGACTTTCTTTACTTCCCAATAGCCGGGATGCAATTCCCTGTCGGGAAAGACGATGCCGTTATCCAGAAAATTCTGGTCGGAAGGGACGTCGGGAGGGCCATAATCCCCTCCATAGGTATAGGGGAGGCCGGGGAGAGGCAGATCACCGGCAGACTGGCCCGGTTTCAGCAGCGACTGATCCACCCAATCCCAGATGCACCCTCCCTGAAGTTGGGGGTAGGTTTCAATTACGTCCCAGTAATCCTGCAGATTACCGGTGCTGTTTCCCATGGCATGGGCATACTCGCACATGATCAGCGGGCGGAGTTGTTTGGTGTAGCCATACCGTTTCAGGTAACCGATCCCGGGATACATCGGGCAGAAAATATCCGTGTTGTAGGACTGCTGTGCCCGCTCATACCATACGGGCCTGGAAGGATCACGGTGTTTGATCCATTCGTAGGTGGCAACGAAGTTGGATCCGTTCCCGGCTTCGTTACCCAGCGACCAAATGACCACGCACGGATGGTTCTTATCCCTCTCCACCATTCGTTCCGTACGGTTCAGATGAGCTTCAAGCCAGTCGGGATTGTTCCCCAACGTCCGGTCCGGGTCATACCCCATGCCGTGGGATTCAATATTGGCTTCGTCGATCACATAGAGGCCATATTCATCACACAACTCATACCAATAGGGATCATCAGGATAATGGCAGGTGCGCACCGCATTGATATTGGCCTCCTTCATCAGACGGATATCCTGTAGCATGCGCTCCCGGGTCATCACATGACCGGTTACGGGATCCGTCTCGTGACGGTTCACTCCCTTCAACAGCACAGGGGTTCCGTTTACCAGGAATTGTCCATTTTTCACCTCGGAGGTGCGAAAGCCCATCTGGCATCCCGTCGACATTACAGGCTGCCCCGCTTCATTTTTCAGGGTGAGCACCACGTGATAGAGGTTGGGCAGCTCGGCACTCCATTTCCTGGGGTTGACCACCTTTTCTGACACGGTATATTCGCTCTCTCCGTTGGCCGCCACCTCCACCGGGACCGACTTCCTGAACAAAGGCTCTTTCGAATCCTTCGTCTCATACAGGGCAACATCCAATTTCCAGCATCTCGAAGCGTCGAGGAGATCACGCCCTGGCGTGACGTCATCCGGCATCGGGTTTCCGGCATCGGGCATCCGGCATCCGGCATCAGAAGAAGATAAATTCTGAATGTCGGTCACCACCTTGAACATCCCATCCACATAATCATCCGTTAACTCCCCGGTCACAAAGAAATCCCGGATCCTGACATCGGGGGTTGAATAGATGAAGACATCCCGGTTGATGCCACTCATCCGCCACATATCCTGGCATTCAAGGTAAGAGCCGTCACTCCACCTGAACACCTCCACAGCGAGGGTGTTTTTACCAGGCCTGACCAATCCCGTGATATTGAACTCCACTGGGGTCTTTCCATCCTTCCCCATGCCAACCTCTTCTCCGTTCACATAGGCATAGAAAAAGGATTTTACGGCATTGAACCGCAGGTAAATCTGACGTTCCGACCAGGATGCAGGCACTTCGAAATCCCTCCGGAGCATGAACACCGGGTTGCTGTCTGCCGGCACATGAGGAGGATCTGGTTCCATAAGGTGTTCGAACTCGTAGCCAATATTCACATAAATCGGGTAGCTGTATCCGTGAACTTCAAAAGTGGAAGGGATCAGGATGTCATCCCAGGAAGTGACATCATAGCTTTCTGTGTAAAAGTCCTGGATCCGGTGAGCCGGATTAGCGACCATCCTGATTTTCCAAGTGCCGTTCAGCAGGATCGACCATGGAGTGGCGCTCCATTCATTTTTCAAGGCGGAGGCTTCATCCGGGTAGGGGAGGAAGGAGGCATGCGGAGGCTGGTTGCTGATGCCCGTCAGCTTCGGATTCTCCCAGTCCACTTGCCCCTGCGCTGCTATATGGCTGAGGATCATGAAAATCAGAAGCAATCTGACTATCCCGGAAAAAGTAAAATGCTGAAAATGTGAGTAAATCTGGTTCATCGAGTTGCCTTTATATTTTATAAATTTTTCAGAATTTAATATTCACTTGTCTGCCTGTCCGCCTGTCCGCCTGTCCGCTGGTTACCGCTTGTCCGCTTGTCCGCTTGTCCGCCTGTCCGCCTGTCCGCTGGTTACCGCTTGTCCGCGTGTTGAAACATGCTGGCAAATTTTCCCACCAGGAGAGCAATGACGATGGCGATGTATAATTGTCCGGACACAGAAACAAAAACCGCCAGGGCACGTGCCGGAGAGCTGATCGGGATAATATCGCCGTAACCGACTGTTGCCATCGTGATAAAGGTATAATAAATGTATGTATGAAAATCCATCTTCTCTGAGAGATAGGCATTCTCATGAAACGAGTAATAGGAATCGGGGAAGATCCAGCTGATGAGGATAATAAAGAACGTGAATACAAGTCCGAGGAGCAGATATCCGTTGACCGATCCCAGGATCACCAGGGGTGATACCGTCTTGGCACTGGCGAACTGTCGAACCAGTTTAACGACGATATAGATAAAAAAGATCATATTCGTCAATCCTGCGACCATCTCTAGCGGATCATTCCCTAAAATTTTGGCTGTCCATTGCAGGAGAGTCAGGAGTACGGCGATGGGCACCAGCACCCTCGAACGGTTGGCAAGGGCATAGATGGAACAGTAAAAAGTGGCCGTGATCAGGATTTTATTCAGTGTGTCCTGGGTATTCATAGGGAAAAATGATACCAACACAATGAGCAAGAACAACAGGCCAAGCAGCAGGGAGTTTGCCGTGACAAGGTTTGATTGGCTTTTCTCATGGAAAATTTTCAATAGGTTCATCATGGCTTTTGATTTTAATTTGATCCAGCAACTCCCGGGCGTTCCTCACACGCTGGGAGTCCACCTGAATGTAAGTATATTCCAACAGGTTGGAATGGCCCATGGAGAGTCCCTCCCGGATGAATTTCATTCCGCTTCTTACGGTTTGTGTCAGGTACATATGGTACTCTTCAGCTCCGGTTTCCCGGATGATGGGGATCAGGGTGTCTTCTTTTACACCCCGGCCGGGCATGATGATGATCCTTCCTTTGCTTTGGGCGATCAGCCTGTGGATCAGAGAGGCTCCCTTCAGGGCATTCTCAGCCTGGCCTGAAGTAAGCACCCGGTCTATCCCCAGTTCAATCAGGTTGTTCGTCGCTTCAAACGGATCGCGGGTCATGTCAAAGGCCCTGTGACAGGTGATCCCCATGGGGCGGGCAAGTTTCACCAGTTGTTCCATCCGGTGGAGATCCATTCGCCCATCCGGCGTAAGAATCCCGAAGACCACACCATCGGCCCCCAGCTCTTTCGCTGTGAGAATGTCGTTTTGCATGATCAAGAACTCATCATCGGAGTATAGGAAATCGGACCCTCTTGGCCTGATCATGACAAACATCGGGATGGTGAGGTGCTTTCGTGCAGACCGGATCGCTCCTGCACTGGGGGTGCACCCCCCGTCGGCCATGTTCTCGCAGAGTTCCACCCTGTCGGCGCCACCTTTTTGTGCCTCAAGAGCAGAAAGCGCCGAATTCACACATGCTTCAAGAATCATATCATGATCTATTCGTGATTATCGTTTCAACCATCTCGTCCTGGTAACGGATGCCAGGTGCCGGATTATTCCTCCTTCTTCATTCCTCCTTCCTCATTGGTCCTTCTTCCGCTTGTTTCCGCCTGTATCACCACCATTGATTGCAATTTCTGCAAATATCAACCGATTTTCGTTCATTCAGGATTTTCTTTCGGAATTTCCGGTAGTTGTCCCCTCTCCAGATCCCCTGAAACGATTGGGTGTTGAGGTCACCTATCCGGTGATCAGCATCCTTGTCATAACAGCAGGGAACCACGCTACCATCCCACGTGATCACGCACCCGCTCCACATCCGGAAACACCGGTTCGGTAACGGTTTTTTCAACTCATACCCCTGTCCGTCTGTCCGCCTGTCCGCTTGTCCGCTTGTTTCCGCCTGTCCGCTTGTCCGCTTGTCCGCTTGTCCGCTTGTTTTCGCCTGTCCGCTTGTCCGCCTGTACCTCGACCATCTTCCCTCCCCCGGGATCAATGGATTCTCTCCGCTGAGGTCATAGAACTGTGCTGTTTTCAATACCGTCCGATCAGCCCCCAACGAATTTCCTAATTTTTTGATCTCTTCGATCTGGTGCTCATTTGACTTCAGAACCAGAAACTGTATTTCCAGGATAGGATTTTGCGCTTTCATCTCCATCCGTATCCGGGAAAATTCCCTGATACCATTGACAACCGTTTCGAACGATCCGCCGATACGGTATTGCTCGTAAGCTTTCTGATCGGTTCCATCCAGGGATATGATCAGCTTGTTTAGGCCCGATTCAATGGTCATCCGGATGTTCTCCTCCGTCAGGTAATGGCCGTTGGTGGAGCTCATGACATGGATATGGCTGGAACGGGCATAGGAGATGAACCGGAACAGATCCTTATGCAGGTATGGTTCCCCCTGGAAATAGAGTGTAAGGAAAGCTGCCTGGGGTGATACCTGTTCAATGTATCTTTCGAAATCCTTCAGTGTCAGGCTTCCTGTTTCCCGTGTCAGGCCATGTTGTCCTGTGGGGCATTCGGGACACTTCAGGTTACAATGGTTGGTTGGTTCGATCGAGACAAAAGCCGGGGATCCCCAATGAATGGGCTTATGGAATAGAACAGACAGAACATAACTTGAAGTCAGTTTGATCAGATTGATCAACCGTATGAAGGTGATGACGGAGTACACTTCTGCTCTTCAGATCAAGATGATTCTAATTCCTTCTTCTCTGCAGTTACGATTCGTTTCTTTCTCTTTTTGCGTTTGAACAGGGGTCTGATGATGGAATAGGCCTGGTTGACAACCAGGTTGGTGGTGACGATCTCTTCGGCAATCGTGTTGATGATGTTGCGGAAGGTTAATGCATCGACAAGGCTGCGGTACTTCAGTTTTATCTCATCTTCCGTTTCGAGGATCTCACGCTGCAGCCTAAGCTTTTCTTCTTGGAGCTCTTTCAGGGTGGTTAACGGAGCAGCCACTTTCCGAGGATTGATTTTACTCTTCATCGGATCCCTCCTCATGCGTTACGTTGGTTAATCTGGTGATCAGCGGATTGATAAAGAGTTGTTCCCGGAAGATGTAGACGATCACGGCAGCAACGAGATAAAACGCCACAACGATCAGGGCGCCGACATACATGGGCCCAACCACTTCGCCCCACCAGTAAACGAAGGCCAGTGCAAGGAAAAACAGGAAAAAGAAAGCCAATAACATCACCACGAGCATCATCATGATGCCTGAGAGAAGCTGGGCAATCCCTTCAACAGCCATCAGCTTGTATAACTCGAGCTTCAATCTGACATATCCTTTGACATTGTCCGACAGAGACGAGAAATCTTCCGAAAATTTTCGTGCCTGTGTGATCATGATGTTGGAGTTTTTCGCGTTGTTTTCGCCTTCTTGTTCGCTGTTTCTTCCTCCGCATCTCCGGGGAAGACCGATCTTAGTTTTTCCAGCTCATCAGTCAGCTCCTGTTTGACATTTTCAGATACTTCGCTGAGTTTTCTGACCAGCTTTTTCCTGGTTTTGGATCCCTTTTCAGGGGCCAGTAGCAAGCCAATGGCAACACCGGCAGCTAACCCCAGGATACCGGCAAAGAGGATGCCGGATGTTCTGCTTTTAGCCATAGGATAAAATTTTACCAAATATACGTAATTTTTAGGGCTGGGTTTTAATCAAAGACCGTTTACTTGCGATTTTGTCGTCAAGGCAAAGGCAAACCTGATACAAGCCTGCTGGGAACCTGCGCTACATATGGCCGGTCAGGCTTCTGACGGCCTTGAATTGGCTTAAAAATTCCTTCAGCACAATACGGATGAAGGTGTAGGAGGGAACCGCAATGATCATGGCAGGAATGCCTCCCAGGGTCCCTGCCGAGATGATAACAAGAAAGATCTCAATGGGATGGGCCTTCACACTTTTTCCGTAGATCATCGGCTCGAGCACGATGACGTCAATTAGGATGATGGTAATATAAACCAGGATGATCCTCAGGGCCATAGGACCCATCATGGTGTACGCGCCATCACTTACCACTCCGGTCACCCCCAGGATCACCCCCATGATCGTGGCCATGACAGGCCCCAGGTAGGGAATGATATGCACGATTCCTCCGAATAGCCCGATCACCAGGGCCCCCTTGACCCCAAGGATCAACAGTCCAATGGTGTAAAGGACCACCATCACCATCATGTTCAGCAACAGTCCGATATAATAGCGCGAAAGCAGCCGCTTGCTTTTTTCCAGCACCGTGAGGGTTTGCTCTTCATAAGCTGGATTTACAATAGTCAGCACAATCCTCCGGATCATGGTTTTATCAAAAAGAAAGAAGAAGGAGATGAAAATGACCGAGAAGGTGTCAAAGAAAAATTTCCCGGTAAATGAGAAAATATCCCTCACTACTGTGGAGAAGAAACTGAAGTTGATGATCTTGAACAGCTTTTCCTCTATGAACGTGGAAATGGACATCTGGTGGGGCATCACACCGAAATCAGCCAGCATGTTCTGCAGATCCTGTAACTCTTTACTGTAGAAAGCGGTGAACTGATCCATGTTGATCCCTGAGATCAGCTTGGCTTCCTGGATGATCAGGGGGATGAAAAAACTGCACAGGGAAAAGAAAACGATAACGATCAGCAAAAGAGTGATGATGGTGCTGAGCAGATGGGGGAAGTTGCGTTTTCCAAGCTTTATCCTGTCAAGCAGTGCCGTGAGGGGAGACCCGATGATAAATACGATCAGCGAAATGAGTATCACGGTTACGATATTGGAAAAATACCAGACCAGAAATCCACCCAGAGCAACGAACAGGATGAGAAAAAACAGTTTGTTCTTTTGATATAATTCTTTCATATATGAGGAGTTAGGGATTCGCGATCAGGGATTAGGGAAGAGAATATCCTTCAACGTACAAATATCCGACATCCAACATCCGCAATCCTATAGCTTATAGCCTATAACCTACAGCCTATAAAAATAGTAAAAAACCAGGGGTAAGTTGTCAGAGTTTGTCTGTCAGCGACCGAACAAGCTTGAACTGGCTCAGGAACTCCTGTGCGATGATCCTCAGAAGGGTATAGGTGGGAACGGCTATGATCATCCCGATGATGCCTCCGACACTTCCGGCTGCGATGATCACGATAAAGATCTCAATGGGGTGAGCCCTGACGCTTTTCCCATAGATCAGTGGCTGATACACTACATTATCGATTATGATGACGATCAGGAAAACAAGGATGATCAGCAGCGCGGTATGTCCGATCATCCCGAATTCCCCCATGCTGGCCATGCTGGTCACACCAAGTACGACTCCCATCCCCGTCCCGATGAGTGGGCCAAGGTAGGGAATGATGTTGATGATCCCGGCAAAGAAGGCGATCACGAGGGCCCCTTCGATGCCGAGGATGCTGAGCCCGATGGAGTAGGAGATGATCATGGCAAACACGTCGAGGATCAATCCGATAAAATACCGTGAGAGCAACGTTTTGCTTTTTTCCATCACATGGATCGTCTGATCCCGGTATTTGTCGGGGACAATCGTCAGGATGATCCGTTTGACCATTTCAGGGTCCATGAGGAAAAAGAATGAGATGAATAGGATGGAGAAGAGCCCAAAGAAGAAGGAACCGGTGAAGCTTAGAAAATCTCCAAGCACCATGGAAAACATGTTCAGACTGAGGAATTTCATGGCGATCTGCTGGATCACGCCAAGCAGCGTGACCCGCTCATTGATCACGCCTAACTGGATCAGCCACGACTCCAGCCAGGCAATGTCCTTGTGGTAGTGAAAGGTGAACTGGCTCAGATCGATCTGCGAGATCATATTGGCTTCCGTGATCACCAGCGGAATGAAAAAGCTGAAGAACCCGATGAAAATCGCCAGCAGCATGAGCATGGTCAGCAGAACACTCACAACATGAGGCAGGTTGAACTTCCAGATCCTGATCCTGTTCAGCAACCTGACTACCGGTGCCCCGATGATGGAGACCACGATCGCGATCAGGAAATAGCTTACAATGCTGGAGAAATACCAGAGCAGAAAACCGATGGCCGCTACAAAGAGGATCAGGAAAAACAGTTTATTCTTTTCGTATAGTTCTTTCATGATGAAGGGATTAGGGGTCAGGGGTCGGTGACAACGTTGAGAAAATTTTTTGTTAAAGGTACAAAAAGAGTGACTTGCGAAATACTTCTTCCAAAGGGCACTCAGAAATCCTGAGAATGTACGTTTTCCCCCGCGACCTTATCCCGTGGTTAAAACGGGAAAATCACGCTGACCTTGTACGCAAAATTATCCCCAACATTGTCAAATGAATAGGGCCCCCATCGGTAGAAGGCTCCGATACCGATCGTGTAAACTTTTAGGTTAACCAGGTTGTTTATCAGCAGACCGGTTTCATAATAGCCCAGGTTCATTTGGCGCAACTGATCAGTTGAGTAAGCATACCGCTCCGGATGATCCAGCCAGCCAAAGCCGATATTCTGCGAGATGGCCGGTTCGGGATGAAACCATTTCTTTCCTTTGAACAAAAGGTATTTGAAATCATGGTAGAGGTAGAGGGAGAGGTAGGCATTCGAGAGAAATTCATTCGAACGCATCGTGGCAAAGGTGTTCGG
>Ga0172374_1000271_pt1 | contig 41001 bp, 33 predicted proteins | sample LakKiv3m_FD_114536 | JGI IMG/M metagenome (GOLD analysis project Ga0172374, IMG submission 114536) | Freshwater microbial communities from Kabuno Bay, South-Kivu, Congo - kab_092012_10.3m | ecosystem: Environmental > Aquatic > Freshwater > Lake | place: Democratic Republic of the Congo... | reverse complement strand
CATCTTTTTCATAACCGACATCGACAAATGCCGCATTAAGGCCCGGCATGATCTTCTTGATCTTACCGAGGTAGATATCTCCAACGGTATATTCGTTGTTGGATTTTTCCTTGTTTAACTCTATAAGAAGTTTATCTTCAAGTAATGCAATTTCAACTTCGGAGGAGGTTGAATTAATAATTAATTCCTTATTCACTAAAACTATTGTATTTATTACTAACCATTGAAAAATTTTTCAATGGGAAACTGACATAAGGAATTGTAGCAGGAAAAGCCCCGGAGTTAACTCAGGGGATTATTTCTTTTTGTGTCGATTCTTTCTCAAACGTTTTTTACGTTTGTGAGTAGCCATCTTATGTCTCTTTCGTTTCTTTCCGCTCGGCATGATAGTTCAGGTTTAAGGATTATTTCACCTTAACATGTGACTTTATTTTATTAACAAAAGTCTTTGCCGGCTTGAAAGAAGGAATATTATGGGCGGGAATGATAAGTGTTGTATTCTTTGAAATATTTCTTCCGGTTTTTTCTGCTCGTTTTTTAATAATGAAACTTCCAAAGCCTCTGAGATATACATTCTGACCAGAGACCATAGAATTCTTAATGGTGTCCATAAAAGCTTCGACGGTGGCTTGTACGGCGACTTTCTCGATTCCAGTTTTATTAGCAATGTCTGCTACAATTTCTGCTTTTGTCATAATAAATTGTTATTACAAATTGATATATTATTAATAATGAATGATTTTATAGTAGAAAAATTGGGTTGCAAATATATGATTTTTTTTAAAGACAAAGAAATAAATTGAAATTTCTGCAAGAGTACAAAAAAAGTATTTTTACTTTTGTGGCAAAATTTTAAACCAGAAATGGACGACGGGCCTGCGGAATGCATTCAAATTAATCCACCTCTGAATTGAAGGTTGGCTGCCTGATTTAAATCCTGGCTCAGCCCCTTCAGTTTAGTTTTAAATTAAGAAGGAGGCTGAAATGACTTCACAAATAACATTCTATCTGAGTCAGATTATCGGAATAAAAATCCTGTCCGAAGATAATCTCATCCTTGGAAAGATTAAAGATCTGCTCATAGACCAGACGCCGATGCCCGGCAAAGAGAGTGAACAGATCCGTCCAAGAGTCATTGGTGTAAGAGTTAAAGTAGGGAAGGAGTTAAAAATTTTTGATTTTTCCACTTTCGAGATAAAAAAGTTTAAAAGAAGCCTGCGTATCATCTGTCACGGTGTACATGAAATCTCCCCAGGGAGTTACCATAATTGTCTTTGGCTTGGAGAGAATATTCAGGGTAAACAGATAGTGGATATTAATGGACGTAAACTGGTTCGTGTAAACGACGTCCGGTTGGTAATGATTCCTTCCGGTTCGTATGCCATTGCTGTGGATGTTGGAATTGACGGATTGCTCCGGAGGATCGGTGTTGAAAGACCGATTCAGTCATTGCTTGATCCCTTCAATATAGACATTCCAGGCAAATTTATTCTCTGGGATGATATCGAGGCGGTTGATTTTACAAATGCAAGCATCAGGCTTTCCAAGTCTTCAACCAAACTTAATGCCCTTCACCCTTCCGACCTTGCTGATATTATTGAAGATCTGGACAAGGCATCACGGACATTCGTATTTTCTTCACTGGATGAAGAGCAGGCAGCCGATGTATTGGAAGAGCTCGAACCTCACGCCCAGATACAGATTGTTGAAAGTCTCCCGGTAGAGAAAGTAGCTGATGTTCTTGAAAAAATGCCGGCCGACGAAGTTGCCGACTTGCTGGATGTGCTGGAAGAGGAAAAAGCTGAAAAGCTTCTTGATGAGATGGAAAAGGAATCATCTGAGGAGGTCCGTGAATTGCTCGAGTATCCCGATAAATATGTCGGATCGCTGATGACAACCGATTTCATGGTTTTCGGGGAAGATGAAACAGTAGCTGATACAATCGAGGAATTAAGGAAACAAAGACCGGAGCCTTCACACATCAATTCAATTTTTGTTACTGATAAAAATGATCGCTTCATCTCTTTTATTTCTCTTGGTGAACTCATTATTGCCCAACCGGGGAAAAAACTGAAAGAGATCATGATGAAAAATCCGGTAAGTGTGTATGATGATGATAAGGTAGATTCATTGGCCGAGCTGGTCTCAAAATATAATCTACTTGCTGTACCTGTGATCAACAAAAAACAACAAATGGAAGGAGTGGTAGTTGTGGAAGATATTGTTGATGACCTTCTGAGCAGACGAAAAACCAGGTAATTTCTGAGAAGATGGATTTGTTTGCCAATCCTGTTAAAAAAAAACACAAATTTTGGTATTACCTTTTACCTGTTTCCCGGATTAAGCATAAAAATAATATATTTGTTTCACGGAATGTTTAACTTTTAAATTGTAAGAAATGGCAACGGGAGTCAATAAAGTGATTTTGATCGGTAATCTTGGGAAGGATCCGGAGGTTCAGAATTTTGAAAATGGTGTGAAAAAAGCGAGCTTTTCAATTGCAACCACAGAAGTGTACAAAAACAAAGATGGTGAAAAAACAACGCACACCGAATGGCATAATATAATTTTATGGCGTGGATTGGCAGAGGTGGCAGAGAAGTACCTTAAAAAAGGACAATCGGTGTATATTGAAGGCAGAATTCGCAGGCGTGAATGGGAAGATGAAAACAAACAAAAACGTTATGCATTTGAGATACTGGGCGACGCCATGCAAATGCTTGGTGGTCCGCGGCGTGATGAGGGAAACAATATTCCTGCAGCGGCCGTATCAAAAGACGACATAGTAGAAACTGCCACACCGGAAGATGATCTTCCCTTCTGAATGTAAAAGAAAACAGCAGCGAAGCATTAATTAAATTTTGCTTCACTGCTGTTTATTGGTTATAATAACTCTGTTCGCAAACACGGATGAATTCTTTTTGCCGCTTTTTGGCTATTCTGTTTCTTTATGCCTGCTCCTCTGATGGTAATTACACTCCAAAGCCACGGGGATATTTCCGCATCGATTTCCCAAAGCATGATTACAGAGTCTTTGACACCACTTTCCCATATACTTTTGAATACCCGGTATATGCCACGATCTTTCGCGACAGCTCTGATCTGTCAGAACCTTACTGGATAAATATCGTTTATCCGCAGTTCCACGCAGAACTTCATATCAGCTACAAGGTGATTAAGAATAATCTTGCCGGTTACATTGAAGATTCCCGGAAGCTCGTAAACAAACATATCCCTAAAGCAAATGCAATAATGACGCGGGAATATATTGATTCTGCCAACCATGTATCCGGACTTATATATGACATAAAAGGATCGGATGCGGCCTCTTCTTTTCAGTTTTATCTGACAGATAGTCTATCTAAGTTTGTTCGCGGCGCACTTTATTTTAACCTCGTCCCAAACAATGATTCCCTTTCTCCGGTTATTGATTTCCTTAAAGCCGACCTGGGACATATGATAAATACCTTCCGCTGGAAAAAATAAATCAGTCCGGAATTTATTTGAATCACTCCCCTCCTCCTCAGATTTATAGAATGGCAGAAATATAAGGTATCCATAAAAAAACTCTTCAGAATTATTTTATAGTAAAGCTATTCCGTATCGGTATAATTCGGAATTTTACATGACGATTCTATTGAAAGAAAACAACAGCAGTTTAAGATGAACTGGCTTAAATACAATCCCAACCAGAAAGTATGAAAAAATTATTGTTGATTTCCGGATTGCTACTATTTTACGGAATTGTTTACTCCCAGGATCTCCGATATTCGGAAGTAAGAATATTTACAGACCAGTCCGGAATAAAACAATTAGCAAAGCTCGGCTTGCCGGTTGAAGAAGGATTTCATTCACGGGAGGGTTCATGGACTACTGTCCTTTCCGCATCGGAAATTGCAAAAATTATCAAGGCAGGCTTTAAGATTGAAATTATCCACGATGATTATACCTCATGGGTCCGTGAAAGGAACAGGGAGTATAAAAAGAAAACGATAACGGCCACTTATGATTATTCTGTACCCATTCATTTTGAACTCGGTTCAATGGGTGGTTTTTATACACTGGAAGAAGTTCAGAACGAACTTGACAGCATGCGGTATTTTTATCCTGATCTGATAAGCATCAAAGTTCAGGCAGGGAATACCACCTCTATTTTTGGGCGGCCATTGTACTATGTAAGGATTTCCAACAACCCTGATGTCAATCAGGATAAACCTAAAATATTATACAATGCACTTCACCATGCCCGTGAGCCAATGGGAATGCAACAGCTGATGTTTTTCATGTGGTATATTCTGGAGAATTATGCTTCGAGTGAAGAAATACAGTACCTTGTTAACAACCTGGAGATCTATTTTATTCCGGTTGTTAATCCCGATGGATATTTTTATAACGACAGTATCGCACCTGATGGAGGAGGAATGTGGCGGAAAAACAGGAGAAATAACGGAGGAGGATATTACGGAGTTGATCTGAATCGTAATTACAGTTACAAGTGGGGTTACGAAGATGTCGGCTCCTCACCATATCCCTGGGAAGAAACATACCGGGGGACATCGCCATTTTCTGAGCCCGAAACTCAGATTGTCCGTGATTTCTCCATTGAGAAGAACTTCCTCCTGGCAATGAATTACCATACATTCGGCGGGCTCCTTTTATATCCATGGTGTTATGAAACTCAAATCACACCCGATAGCACCCTGGAAATTACCTACGCTGATTTTTTTACGAAAGAAAACGGTTATAACAGCGGAATCCCCGGACAGATTTTATATAATACAAACGGCGATGCTTCTGACTGGCAATATGGAGAACAGACATTGAAACCGAAAACTTTCCCGTTTACACCTGAGGTCGGAACATCAACTGATGGTTTCTGGCCCCCGCCCGGCAGGATAATTCCGCTTGCAGAAGAGAATGTTTATTGTAACTTAATGATGGCTCATTTTGCCTTACGGTATGCTGAAGCAAAAAGAACCTCACCTGTAATAATACCTGAAAAACAGGGCTTTTTTAAATTCTCGTTTACAAGATATGGTTTAGACAGTCTTGCTGATTATACTGTTTCCATCGAACCGCTTGATACAAATCAGATTATATCGGCAGGATCACCTAAAGTTATTACAGATCCGGTTCAATTCCTTAACTACAATGATTCGATTTCCTATACATTATCCCCGGAAATTTCCACCGGTACTGAATTTAAATATATCCTGAGTGTCAATAATGGATTATATACATTCCAGGATACAATAACCCATTATTACGGGGCTCCGCTTATCCTTTTAGCAGATAGTTGCAATGACATGTCAAAGTGGATTTCCAATAACTGGAATATTTCGCATTTTCAGTTCCATTCCCCTGACGCATCTATTACCGACTCTCCCGGCGGAAACTATCCCCCTAATTCGGATAATTCTGTAACAACAGTAGGTACATTTGACCTGAATGACACGCCGGTAGCTGTTCTGGAATTCTGGGCAAAATGGGATATTGAAAAGGGATTCGATTATGCACAGGTAAAAATTTCCAGTGACGACGGATCCTCCTGGACTGCTCTTACCGGAATGTATACTCATCCCGGTTCGGTAAATCAGATACCCGGACAACCCGTTTATGACGGAAAAAAATATGTATGGGTCAAGGAAGAAATTTTACTTAATGATTATCTTGGGAAACAAATAAAATTACGATTCACGCTGGCAAGCGATACCTGGATAACTTATGACGGGTATTATTTTGATGATGTGTCCCTTACCAAAATTGATATGACGACCGGACTAACCAAAGGCAATCCGGATCATGAATCTATGCTCTCAGAACCATTACCCAATCCGGCAAGAGATCAGGTCAGGTTCCGTTACTCAGTTAAGGATGGGATCAATAACGCAATTCTCGTGATCACCGACTCACACGGTATTATCTTTAAAAAGGAAAGAATAGCCGGCAATACGGATTTGATTTCAATCTCAATTAATGAATTCCCGTCAGGAATATATTTCTGCACACTCCAAACTGCAAATGGTGCTTCTGTAACACGTAAACTTGTTATTATGAAATAATTTACTAATTTGCCGCTGATGATTGAGACAATAAGATTCGGAACCCTGGTATGGTCGCATATCGTTTTTCCAACAGAAGATGATCTCGAAGCGTTGCAGACACACTATCACTTTCATCCACTTGATATTGAAGATTGCAGAACAACGATCAACGCGAGACCAAAGATCGACGTTTATGACGATTATTATTTTTTAATATTACATTTTCCTGTTTTTGACACCACCGGGACCTTCGTCAGTACACGGGAAATGAAAATTTTCTGGGGAGCAAATTATCTCGTGACCATAGGGAAAACACATTGGCTGGTAAAAGAAATGTTTAACCAGGAAAAACAAAAAATTGCCAGCGGACAACATATGGAGGTTGGGAACAGCGATGCATTGTTGTATACCATACTTGATAATGTGATGAAGGAAGTCCATAAATTGATGGATCAGATCGATAAAAATGTGGATGAGTGCGGCAAAGCTTTATTCGACAGGAACGCAGAACAAACCATTGAAAAAATTTCAGTCACGCGAAAAAATGTTATCCTGCTTAATACAATGTTCAAACCCCAGATACAGCTTTTTAATAAACTTCAGAGCGGAGGAATCAAGGGATTTGCCGAAAATATGGAGGATTACTGGGGAAACATCATGGACTATTACCAGAAAATCTGGGATATGGTAGAAGATGACGGAGAACTTATAAGGGGATATTCAACTACTTTTGATTCGCTTCAGGTAAACAAAACTAATGAGGTGATGAAAATTCTTACTCTGGTTTCGTCCATTTTACTGCCGTTGACATTTATAGCAAGTCTTTATGGTATGAACATTAAACTACCTATTCAGGACCATCCCTATTCTTTCACTATAGTTGCCACAGTCATGGGAGGAATTGCTGTGGGCATGTTCCTTTATTTTAAAAAGCGAAGATGGATGTGATCAATCCTTCCGGTTCATAACATTGATCTGACGCTGAATCGATTCTTCGTGTACGGATTCCAGCAATTTCAGGATAAACTCCCGGCTGAGACCAAGCTTGATCCCGGCTTCAATACGGTCATGGGTCAACTGGCTCCAACGCTTCAGCTGAAGAATGGTGATTTTATTTTCTTTCTTATAATAACCAATCTCTTCGGCGATCATCATACGCCGGGCAAGAATTTCAATAAGTTCCTCATCAAGTTTATCGATCTCCGAACGCAATTCCTCAAGTTTATTGGCAAAGGCAATACTTCCGGATTCTTTCCGTACAATAAGTTGCGAAATGATTTCTTTAAGCCGGTCAGGTGTAATCTGTTGGTTCTTATCAGTCAGTGCTTTCGAAGGATTCGGATGAACCTCAATCATCAATCCGTTCATTTCCAGGTCGAGGGCTTTTTGGCAGGTAGGAAGGATCAATTCCCGGTTCCCGCATATATGGCTGGGATCAGTTATAATCGGGAGGTCAGGATAGAGTCTTTTTAATTCGATAGGAATTTCCCACATGGGTGCATTACGGTAAGGCGACCGGTTAAAAAATGAAAATCCCCTGTGTACCGCTATCAATCTGGTAATTCCTATATGATTCATCCGTTCAATTGCCCCCAGCCATGTTTTCAAATCGGGATTCAGCGGATTTTTGATCATGACCGGTATGTCTACCCCATGCAATGCTTCACCGATCTCTTGTACTGAAAAAGGATTCACCACTGTTCTGGCACCGATCCATAGTATATCGATTCCATAATCAAGGGCTTCTTCAACATGTTTGGGATTTGCCACCTCGACCGTTACTAAAAGACCGGTCTTTTTTTGAACTTTTTGCAGCCATTTCAGACCTACTGTACCAACACCTTCAAATGCACCCGGACGGGTACGCGGTTTCCATATCCCTGAACGGAAGACTTTGACCTGTGGAAACTTTACAAGTGAAATTGCAGTGTTCAGAACTTGTTCTTCCGACTCTGCGCTACATGGTCCCGCAATAATGAATGGTCGCTTACCAAGAGGCAGCCAATCCTTCAAGCCTGTTATTTTTAATGAACTACCCATTATACCTTCAAGTCAATACTACCAGAAGATAAGTTTCCAGGTGTTTGTAATGACTTTTATTGCAGAAGCCACCATACCTATTATAAAAAGGATTGGCAACACCACGTCGATCCAGGATAATCCACTGACATGTGAAAAATCAAAAGGATAAATATAGAACAGAACAAGGACAGTTATAAAACTTGCTGATTCCATGATGATCCTTGAGATATATCTGATCCAGGGAAAGTTAAATACTGCTATAAGAATACTCCCACCAATCTGGATAAGGATATTCACATTCAGTATCCAAAGTACGGCTCCATAATTATCCCTGATGAACTTAAAATCCCAGTCGGGTACCTTGTTGACAATGTATAAAAAGATAAGATTGAATACGATGGCCCAGATGCTTTCACTTCTGTATTTGCTGAAGGATTTCTCCTTATGCCAGCGTTTCCGCCCATAGCTGTCAACCTTTTCAGCCCAAGGGGATTTGAAATTTACTTTATTATCGTTCATACACTTAACTTAATGATCATCGTAAAAGTAAGAAATATTCGGTTTGTCAGATAGAAGCAAAACCACTAATTTTGCAGCCACTTATAGTTTTCATCTTATGGAACATATGCGAAGGTCAAAGATCTCAGATTTGCTGGGATCGAAGGAATTTGGGAAAGAAGTACTGGTAAAGGGTTGGGTAAGGACAAAAAGAGGAAATAAAAATATCAACTTTATTGCGTTGAATGATGGATCTGTCATACATCATCTACAGGTTGTGGTTGAAGTTCCCAACTTTGATGAGAACCTGTTGAAACAGATCACAACCGGTTGTTGTATTGCAGTTACAGGGATCCTGATTGAATCGGTGGGTCATGGACAGTCGGTTGAAATTCAGGCTAAGAAAATTGAGATATTCGGTACTGCTGATCCGGAAACCTATCCATTGCAGAAAAAGGGACATACACTCGAATTCCTTCGGGAGATAGCGCACCTGAGACCACGTACAAATACATTCGGAGCTGTCTTAAGGATCCGCCATGCCATGGCTTTTGCGATTCACAAATATTTTAACGATCAGGGATTCTATTATATCCATACACCCATAATTACCGGTTCTGATGCGGAAGGTGCAGGCGCCTTGTTCAGGGTTAGCACCCTGGATGTGAAAAATCCCCCCATTAAAGCTGATGGCTCAGTTGACTTTACGGCAGATTTTTTTGGGAAAGAGACAAAGCTTACTGTTTCTGGTCAGCTTGAGGCTGAGCTTAGTGCCATGGCCCTTTCACTGGTATACACATTTGGACCGACATTCCGGGCTGAAAATTCCAATACGCCGCGACATCTTGCAGAGTTCTGGATGGTCGAACCGGAAATGGCATTTTATGATATTCATGATAACATGGATCTTGCGGAGGATTTTCTTAAGTACCTCATGAAATATGCTCTTGAAAATTGTCACGAGGATCTCGAATTCCTGAACAAGATGTATGATCATGACCTTATCGGCAGGCTGAAACATGTGCTTGGCAGCACATTTGAACGGTTGACTTATACCCGGGCAATCGATATTCTCACATCGTCGGGACAAACATGGGAATTTCCTGTTGAATGGGGATCGGATCTGCAGGCAGAACATGAAAGGTATCTGGTAGAAAAGCATTTTGACCGTCCGGTAATAATTACTGATTATCCTAAAGAGATAAAAGCTTTCTACATGAAGCAGAATTCTGATGGCAAAACGGTTCGCGGCATGGATGTTCTGTTCCCTAAGATCGGTGAGATAATTGGCGGATCGCAACGTGAAGAAAACCTTGATGTATTGTTACGACGGATTCATGAACTCGATATACCCGAAAAAGATGTTTGGTGGTATCTCGACACGAGGAAGTTCGGAACAGCGCCACATGCCGGATTTGGGCTCGGATTTGAAAGACTGATCCTGTTTATTACCGGAATGGCGAACATCCGTGACGTCATTCCTTTCCCGCGTACTCCAAAGAATGCTGAATTCTGAAAAAGTTAATAAAGATTATTTTTAATTCTTCCACACGAAGAAATTTCCTACCTTTACCATGAGGAAAATTCATGGAAAAAATCTGGGTAGTTAAATCTGAGGGAGATAACGGGACAGTTGGGAATTTAGCCAAAGAACTGGGCATTGATCCTCATCTTTCAGAACTGTTGGTTCAGCGTGGAATTAAAACCTTTGAAGAGGCGCGGTCATTTTTCCGTCCTTCACTGGCATATCTGCATGATCCTTTTCTTATGCGGGATATGGACAAGGCCATCGACCGCATTGAACAAGCCCTGTCACAAAACGAAAACATTCTTATTTACGGTGATTATGATGTTGACGGAACCTCAGCGGTAGCGCTTGTTTATACTTTCCTGTTAAAGTTTACCTCAAAACTGGATTTTTATATTCCCGACCGTTACACAGAAGGGTATGGCGTTTCAAAAAAGGGTATAGATTATGCCAGGGAACAGAAATTCTCACTGATCATCGCATTGGATTGCGGGATCAAGGCCGTGGAAAAGATCGATTATGCCAACACCCTGGGTATTGATTTTATTATCTGTGACCATCATCGTCCCGGGGCCGAACTGCCAAAAGCATTTGCGGTACTTGATCCAAAACGATCAGATTGTTCTTATCCCTATAAAGAGCTTTCGGGTTGCGGGATTGGTTTTAAGCTGATACAGGGATATGCCCAGAAGAAAAAGATCCCTTTCGATGAACTGATCCCGTTTCTCGACCTGGTTGTGATCAGTATTGCCTCGGATATTGTTGATATAACCGGTGAAAACCGTATTCTTGCCTTTTTTGGACTTAAACTGGTAAATTCCAATCCCCGGCCGGGAATAGAAGCTTTGCTTCGTTATTCCAGTATCATGAAAAAAGAGGGAAACGGATCAAATGTCTTTAACCGGGAACTAACTATAAGCGATCTTGTCTTCCTTATTGGCCCGAGGATCAACGCGGCAGGAAGGATTGAAAGCGGACGCAATTCCGTGAAATTGCTGATCACAAATGATCTGCAGGAAGCACTCCGTCTTGGGGAGCAGATAAATAATTATAACACTGAACGCAAGAACCTCGATGCCCTGGCAACACAGCAGGCAATGGAGATGATCGGAAGTGACGAAGGGCTTTTAAATTCAAAGACCACCGTCATCGACCATCCCGATTGGCACAAAGGTGTGATAGGTATTGTGGCTTCAAGACTTACAGAGGTTTATTATCGTCCGACAGTAGTTTTTACACATTCCAATGGTCTGATGACCGGATCAGCTCGTTCGGTCAAGGATTTCGATATTTATGAGATCATAGATGCCTGTTCTGATCTGCTGGAACATTTCGGGGGACATAAATTTGCTGCCGGATTATCGTTAAAACCAGAAAATTATACCCTGTTCCGGACCCGTTTCGAAAAGCTGGTTACTGAAAAATTACAGGGTGTTGATCTGTTTCCAGTCATCGATATTGATTCAAAATTACCACTGAGCGCAATAAACTCGAGGTTTTATTCGGTACTTAAGCAGTTTGCCCCTTTTGGACCGGGGAATATGGCCCCGCTTTTCATGACACAGGGAGTCGTGGATGCCGGGGGGTCACGCGTTGTCGGCAAGAACCATCTGAAACTTTGTGTCGTTCATCCAGAGATTGCCGGAGGACCATTTTCTGCCATTGCATTTCAGCAGGGTGAAAGATTTATCAACATTGACAAAGGGATTCCATTTGATATCTGCTATCATGTGGAAGAGAATGAATGGAACGGGGTGATTAATCTTCAGCTGAATATTAAAGACATTAAATTTTCAGATTAGGCAGTTTCTGATCCGAAGCAAACATCCATACTCCTTGCTTTTTCAACCATAGGATGATTCTTTGGGACCAATCGCAGATTTCCTCCGACATCTGAAAGCGGAACTGAAGTAACGATATCACCTTTCAGGCATACCATCTCACCGAATTTTTTTGCGACAATAAGTTCAACAGCATATGCTCCAAAACGTGTTGCAAGAATCCGGTCCATCGGCGAAGGGCTTCCGCCACGCTGAATATAACCAAGGATTGTCTCCCGTGTTTCCAATCCGGTGAGATCGCTTATCATCTTGCTCACATACCCGGCTGCCGAAACACCTTTTGGGATTGGAATGCCTTCTGCAACCACGACGATTGAGTATGGTTTTTTATTGATTACCCTTTTCTTCAGACACCGCGCCACTGCATTGAGATTAAATTCTATTTCAGGAATCAGAATAACATCTCCGCCTCCTGCAATTCCTGAATAGAGCGCAAGCCAGCCGGCATGATGTCCCATAACCTCGATCACCATAATACGCTTATGGCTGTTGGCAGTAGTATGAAGACGGTCGATGGCGTCGGTTGCGATAAGCAGGGCTGAATCAAATCCAAAAGTAACATCCGTTCCCCAAACATCGTTATCTATTGTCTTTGGGATTCCGACAACATTAAGTCCTTCTTCAGAAAGCATTGCCGCCGTACGCTGGGTGCCGTTTCCTCCAATACAAACCAATGCATCAAGTCCCATTTCCCGGTAATGTTTACGTATGAGTTTGGGTTTATCAATTGCATTGAAAATGTTGCTTTTTTTAAAAGGATTTTCGCGCGAGGTTCCTAAAATTGTACCACCCAAAGTAAGAATACCGGATAACTGATTTTCATCGAGTTGTATAAATTCATGATTTATAAGGCCCAGGAATCCGGATGAGATACCAATAACCTCCATCCCATGTTCAACAATAGCCGTTTTACCAACTCCGCGGATTGCCGCATTTATACCAGGACAATCACCTCCCGCAGTCAGGATGCCAATACGCATAAAACATTTTTTATTATATCAAAATGAAATTGTGGTGATCATTTAAGGTCAAAACTGCCACTGCCGATTTCTTTATCATCTGCAAAGACTGTTACCATATAAAGCCCTTTCATTGCAGGTTTATCATTGTCCTTTTTAGTCCAGTCAACGCATAGATTTAATGATTTGCCCTGGTAAACAATATCTTCGCGGATTGAATAAGAGAGAGGCTGACCATTAAAAATGAAAGTATCGTATTTGCTCTTTGTCACAACGACATTATCAGGTCGCTGAATCCTGATGTAAACTATCTTCTTACCCGAAGGAACAAGCGGATTTTCACCGATAGTGAAACATATCCTCAACCGGTCGGTACGAGTGGCTTTATCTGTAACCTGTTCTTTATTCCCTCCGGTTTTAAGCTTATATGCAGTTGCAGTAACATCATAAGCCCGGATAAATGTTGCCTGGCTCATCTTTTCAGAAAGCTCTTCCTTGTCTTTCATCAGGTTATAATTCCGTGACTGTTCTGTTTTTACCTCCTGCCTGATCCGTTCATTCTCAGCCTGAAGTTCCCGGTTAACCGTATAAAGGGAATCCATCTGTCGTACATAGCCCTGGGCAATATGCTGAAGCATGGTCAGCTTCTTTCTGATTTTATTATATTCCCACTGTGTATCCAGCAGCTTTCTGATCTCGATCGCATCAGCCTGAATTATACTGTCCTTTGATGCCAGTGAATCCGATAAAGCGCCATAGGATACTTTTATTTTGTTATGCTCTGTGATCACACTGTCAAGTTCATGCTGGAGCTCAACCTTCTCGGTCTCTTTTTCTTTCACAAGGGTCATAAGCTGGGAACGCTGGATAAATAACCAGAAAATGAGAATTACGACGAAAATTGTCACTACCGACAAATAGATCTTATACTTTCTGGAAGTAGAATTCTGCTCCTCCATGACTTTTAATTTTAACAGGGTTATACTTGCAAATATAAAGTAAAAACAGGATAAAGAAACGACGTTATCCTGTTTTTTTGATTAATACCGGGAAGAATGGCATCATAAATTTTCCAAACCAATACCCGTGGCGGATAATAACGGGATCAGTGACTTGATGTCCCGATTTGCCGGACAACCTCACCATGTTCCCTGACGATCTCACGCAACCACCATTCCGGATAGTCAAACTGATAAGGCATAACCGAGATACCATATCCATTGGTTTCAAATTTCCCCTCTTTCTCCTTTTTTATATTTCCGTCCATGTATTTAACCACAAGATACTGGAACAGTTCCTGCCATCTTTTAACAGTGGCATCGCCTGTCTTAACAGAATAGTCGGTCAAATATTTAATTGCAGCTTTCTTATCGGTCTTATAAAGTTCGCCAGCTTTTTTATCGATATCAGCAACCTCAGAGATGTATTTCGTCTCAAGACCTGACTGAACAGGACGAATATCTTTTATCATATAGTTATAACGCGTATAAGCCCAATTGGAAACCATGTTGAAGATCCAAAAACCTGAAGTAGGAGAAAATGTAAGCATGTCACCATTCCCAACAGCGTAAGCATGAGGAACTTTTGTGATTCCGCAGTACATGGGTGAAAAAACCGTTGTAAAAGTATCATCAACCCCAAACCAGAAAACACCTCCTACCGGATCAGGCAGCCAGGAACGCGACTGGGCTACAAACACAAAACCAGTCTGCTGGGTAGATGTGGCACGTTCATGTATATAACCGATACTGTCGACTTTCCAGGTCATAGGGCGCCAGCGATATGGCGACTGGAACGGACCTCCGCCAATATCATTATTCATATCCATTTTGGTCCCTTCATAATGGTCACGCATAAGTTCCATTACGTCATGGACTGAAACCTTCTTGTCTGGTTTGATCCATAAGGGCATTCTGTTGGTAGGATATCCGTATTTACCTGTTATTATGTGTCCCATGGCATAATCTTGGTATTGTCCCATATTGGCATTAATACGGTTAAACATTGCCCAAACTCTTGCTTCACATGCCCGTGCCCCCATAAAATCGAGCGGAGCATAAGTGTCGGAGAAACTAAATTCCTTATCATCGCCGTTAAACCAGCCCATTTTACGGGCAAAGGAGATAACATCAGGAGAATAAATACAATTATCGGGATCATTCAATGGAAATTGGGTGATACGCGGATGATTTGCATGACCCGAAATAAATCCGTCAGGTATACGTCTTGCCACCCAAACTGCTCCTTTTTCTTCTTTCCCTTTACCGATAAGTTCGAGGATCCAGGCTTCATTTGCATCAGAAACAGAAAAAGATTCACCCGAGCTTGCATAACCATATTTGGCTGCAAGTTCTCCCATTACATTAATGGCTTCGCGGGCAGTCTTTGCTCTTTGGAGGGCAAAGTAAATCAGTGTACCATAATCTACAATTGCACCGGGCTGACTTGAAAGTTCATCACGGCCACCAAATGTAGTTTCACCTATTGCCAACTGATGTTCGTTCATATTACCTATAACCGAATATGTATGCCTTACCTGGGGTATCTTTCCAAGAGGTTTCTGCGTATCCCATTCTATTACCTCAACCATTGTCCCGGCCGGATAATCAGCAGCGGGTCTGTAGTAAAGCTCGCCATACAATTGATGGGAATCAGCTGAATAGGTGATCATTACCGAGCCGTCAACTGAGGCACCTTTGGTAATGATGAAATTAGTACAGGCTTGTATGTCACTGGTAAAGCCTGTGACCAGTAGCAACAGAAACCCGGTTATAAAAAAGTTTTTCTTCATAAAGTGAGATATTTTAATGATTGATTAACAGTTCATATTTTCTTTTATTATCTGGTTTATTGCCGGAATTCTTCTTCTATGTTCAGAAACCTATGTTAATTCCTGCCGCCAGATTATTCGTATTGCCAAGGAACAGCGGCGGAGTATACCGGATATCTCCTTCAACCTGACGCCTCTGGTATTCCATAAATACGTAAGCATTATTTATCACTTCGTACTTGAGTGTTATTGAAATAACCTGGTTCCTGAAATCCAGCGATTTCAAATTCTCACCCTGACCATGCTCTGCCAGTAAATATGAAACATCAGCATGCAGTCCCCGGATGGGTTTGAACGACAAAGCTACGTAAAATTCCTGAGAGTTTTCACGTAAGTAATGACCTAAAGCATAACGGTTTGATTCGTAAGTGGTCGTGCGAAGTGAGGAGTTATACGATTTGCTGTTATTTCTTGTATATTCCCCCGTTAATAAAAGATTTGATACTGGAAAATCACTAACCTTGAATCCGACTTTATAACTCAGACCATCAATGGTTGACTGATTTATAAAAAGACTGGCAAACAAATGAAGATGTTTAATATTTCTTGAACTGACATTGATGAAAGTCTGAACCTCTTTACCGTAGTCCTGTGATCTCCCTGATCCTTCAGCATAATTGTAATTGAAATAGAAAAGGAAGGGACTTAAATAAGCAGGATTCATATTTTCAGAACAATAGATCACTGAATTTCCGATAGCCAGGTTTAATCCATTAACCGGAGTAAAAACGAACATTCCCGAGGCTAAAAATTTGTTAAAGTATGTCTCGCGGACCCCTCCTGGAATCGGGTATGATTTACTGGTATCGATCACTTCCGAAATGAGCCATGCATGCAGATATGTAAACTCAAACCATTTCACAGGTTTCATATGGAATTGAAGGTACGGATATGATGGTGTCCGTCCTGAAAATATATTTGAACCATTATAATGATCCCCCCATTGATAATGATCTTTTACGAACGCAATATCTCCCCATTTCCACTGCCAGGTCAATCCGCCCCGCATCTCACTGTAATCACCCCCGCCTTTCCCATCAGGTTTCCATGCAGCTCCTTCCTCCTGGGTTATATATTGCGGAGTTACAGTGATCTGATTTTCCCGGTTATCACGCAGACTTGCGTAGAAACCAAAATGTTTACCTATATATCCGAAGATCTCAGCGCCATTCCACCGGTGATATGCAGATCCGTTCTCGTTTTTCACATAGGAAATCCCAAAGATCGGACGCAGTGAAAATGTAAAAAGACTGTCCTTATATATAAATGCAAATGGATTGAAAGGAAGACGGAAACTGTTCTTATTCTTGAAAAAACTGTTTTTTGTAATATAACTTAGATCAGATCTGAGTTCAAGGTTAAAATCACGTAAGTAAAAGGTTAACTCCTTTTGCTGCCTTTTATTCAGAAGGTTTTTTTTCTTTGATGCTTCACTCAGTTTTTCCGCTATATAGGCACGGGAATAAGGTTTTACAACAGAAACTACAGAAATGATCTTCAAATCTGCAAGCTCATCCAGGAAGTCGTAAATATTTCTATTTGTCAGATCCTGATATACAACCTGAGAACAGAGAATGACGGTTATTGGAAAGAGGAGAAATAAAAGCAACAACTTCTTCAAACGTATTGATATTATGAGGGATGGAAACTGTTGCAAAAATACACTAAATTTGTAGTCTTAACTTACCCGGATGAAAAATTCGCTTCTGCTTCTCCTGATGATTTCACTGGTCTCTACGGCCTTTGCGCAATCTGATACGACTGCAAAAAAGAAAATCGTAAAGACACAGAATATGGATATCGAGTTTACGGTTGGCTATTCCTTTGCCCTGGGTGATTATAAAAAATTTGACAAAAGCTATCCAAAATCAGGGTATGCCGCGAACGGCTGGCTGGCACAACTGACATTCGACTGGTTGGGTAAACGGGATTTCGGACTTGCTTTTCAATACACTTATCAGAGAAATCCATTACTTGATACTGCAAGCAATATCAATCCCACCGGAACAGATACGAACTACCGGCTTGGTCCAGGGGCGTGGTCAAACAATTATTTTACTGCCGGACCCGTTTACCACCACTTTTTCAACAGGATAAGCCTTGATTTTAAAATTCTAATAGGAGTTCTGATTACCTCCAGTTCAAATTTCAGCATGTTGGATCCCACTACCAGGCAAACAGTTAATAATACTGCAACAGGTTTCGCCTACCAGTTTTCCGCCGGGATAGGGTACAAGGTATCGTCTCATTTTGCATTAAAGGTTAATGCCTGCTACCTTGGAGCAAACCCATCTGTCACCAAACAGTTCAATTATACCATAAAAGTCGAGAAGGTGGATCAATATGGTAATATTTATTTTGTTGACGAATTTCAAAGGTCCGAAACTACAATAAAAAAAGTGGTGTCCACCTTGAATATTGGACTCGGGGTCATCTATAAATTTTAATTCAATTTTCAACTCTTATTATGTACCGAAGATTCTACTATCTGCTGTTGCCTTCCTTTCTTCTGACAACCTGTTTATATGGACAATTGAATATCCGCGATTCGGCTATTTTTACCCCTCTTTTTTATGCGACATATTCATTTCAATTTCCGGGGGGCGACCTCGCTGAGAGATTCGGCGGGAATTCAAGCATTGGAGGCGGATTTATGCTCAAAACCAAATCAAATTGGATTATTGGTGTTGAAGGTAATTTTATGTTCGGACAAAGCATAAAAAATTCCGACTCTCTTCTGATGAATATTTCCACTCCCGACGGAATGATTATTGACGCCAACGGATTCTATGCCGACATAATTTATTATGAACGCGGATTTAACTTTTTAGGGAAATTCGGCAAGATTATTCCAATCCTCTCACCCAATCCAAACTGCGGGATCATGATAACAGCCGGCGGAGGGTATTTACAAAACAAGATCCGAATCCATAATCCTGGTAATACAGCCCCGCAAATACTTGGGGATTACAAAAAGGGATACGATAAATTAAACGGGGGATGGACAATTACTGGATCATTGGGATATCTTTACCTGAGCAATACACGGCTACTCAATTTTTACCTGGGTTTTGAATTCATGCAGGTCTGGTCCAAAAGTCTGAGGAAATTTGATTTCCAGGAGGAAAAGGAAGATACACGGAACTACAGCAGTCAGTTTTATGGAATTAAGTTTTGCTGGTTCATTCCACTTTATAAACGTACTCCGAAAGAATATTATTTGTATTGATTTCCTGATGTTAATCTAAAGATTATTTGAGAATTCTCTATACATTAAGTATTTATATATATGTAACCATCATAAGGGTGGCTGCACTTTTTAATCATAAAGCCAGGTTATGGGTCAACGGCCGGAAAAACATTTTCTCAAGGTTAAAAGCCAAGCTGAAAACTGATGCACATCAGGGATATCGTATAATCTGGATTCACTGTTCATCTCTTGGTGAGTTTGAACAAGGGAGACCGGTGATTGAAAAGATGAAAAAAACATTTCCGCGGTTCCGGATTTTATTGACCTTCTTTTCACCATCAGGATATGAGATCCGGAAAAATTATGACCTTGCTGACTGGGTGTTTTATCTTCCGCCTGACACTCCCGTTAATGCTCGTAAATTCGTTCATCTCGTAAATCCAATAATTGTATTCTTTGTAAAGTACGATTATTGGTTTAATTATTTGCATGAACTTAAATCCAAAAACATTCCGGTTCTGGTTATCTCAGCAGTATTCAGACCTGGACAATACTTCTTTCAGTGGTATGGAGAGTGGTTCCGGAAGCAGTTAAATGCAATTACCTGGTTTTTTGTTCAAAATGAAATTTCATATTCCCTGCTCAAATCCATTGGAAGCCATAACGCCAGTATAACCGGGGATACAAGATTCGACAGAGTTGCCGATATAGCTGCGGTTAAAAAAGAATTCCCTTTCGTCAAAGAATTTTGCGGGAAACAGAATGTATTTATTGCAGGGAGCACATGGAAAGAGGATGAAGATATCCTTATTCCATTGATTCTGGACAAATCAGCACGGGTGAAGTTTATCATTGCCCCTCACGATACCAGTGACGGTCGGATAAAGGAACTGACACGTCGAATTAATAAACCCATTGTACGATATTCTGATCTGACCGCTGAAAATTCAATAACTGCTGATATATTACTTATCGACACCGTAGGTATTCTGGCTCATCTGTACCAATACGCACGGGTGGCATACATTGGTGGAGGTTTTGGTGCTGGGATCCATAATATACAGGAACCAATCACATTCGGGGTACCGGTTTTTTTCGGTCCCAGATATCATAAATTCAGAGAGGCTACTGATCTTATTTCACAGGGAGCCGCGTTCAGCGTAAAAACGACGGCAGAAATGACCGGTCCTGTTTCAAAACTAATTTCCGATCAGGAATATTATACCAAACTTTCAGTGATATGCCGGAATTATGTGGAAATGAATAAAGGTTCAACTGAAAAAACATTGGATGTAATAATCAATCTTGGACTATTTCCTGCCGGCCAGGAAAACAATTCTAAACCAGATCCTTTCCGGTCAGACAACAATACCTGAAATGCAAAAAAGGTTCGTGATCGGCGACATACACGGGTGTGTAAGAACTTTCCGTATTCTGTTAGAGGAAAAAATTCAACCAACAAAAAATGATTTGATCTATCTTTTGGGCGATTACATCGACAGAGGCCCTAACAGTAAATCAGTGGTCGATTATATTATGGAATTAAAACAAAATTCGTTTCAGGTGATTTCGCTGATGGGTAACCATGAGTATATGCTAAATCATGCACAAACCTCGGTCAGTTTCTTTAATCTGTGGATGATAAATTCAGGACACACAACACTACGTGATTTTGGTATCCTCGTAGAATCCTACTACAGCCCCAGAAGCATGCTTCAAATTCCGGAAAAGTATCTTGAATTCTTTCGTAATCTGAGTATATACGAACAAACAGAAGATTATTTCTTTTGTCATGGATGTTTAAACGGAGAATCGGTGCATCCCCTTGAGGATATTGAATCCCTTATATGGGGAAGGAAAGCAGTTTATAATGAAGGATTCCTTCAGGGACGTGTCCTGGTTCATGGTCACACACCCGTTTCTTATTCAGATATTCAGATAACTGTGAATGACAGTAATTCCAAAATAATAAACCTGGATGGAGGATGTGTATATAAAAATACAAAATCGCTTGGCAATCTTGTAGCGCTCGAACTGGATTCACGGGAACTGTATTGTGTTAAAAATTCGGAATGATAAGAGTATCCGGAAGAAAATTTCCTTATTTTTGGATACGAAAGAAATGTTAAACCAAAAACTGAAAATCATGAAAAAATCTACTCCCGGAACATGCCTGCTTTTTGTTTTGACGACGTTCCTGTTAACCTCGTGTAATCCGGTAACACTAACTTCGTGGACCAATCCCAAGGAAAACGCAAAGATAGAGAATGTTCTTGTCTGGGCCATGTTCGACAAACTGGAATACCAGAAACCCTTTGAGCAGTATGCCAGCAATTACTTTAACAGCAAGGGTTTAAAAGCAATTCAATCACTTACATTCATCCCTCCCGGTCATAAATTCGAACTTAGTGAACTGGAATCAAAATTTGACAGTATGGGAGTTGATGGTATCCTGATCGTAACCTATAAAGGAACGGATAAATCGGAGAGTTATGTACCTCCAACAACCATGGTTTATCCCGATTATTATTATAATTATTATAATTATTATTCCTGGGGATATCCGATGTATGCGCCTGGTTATAATGTAGTGACTTCAGGCGGTTACTGGGTAACCACATCAACTGTGAACCTGAAGGCAAATCTTTATCATAACGCTGACAATGGTTTGTTATGGACAGCAGATATTACCGTCACTGATCCGAACTACGTTGATGAAGTTTCCAATAATATTGCCTCGGATATTTTTGCCGACTGGCAGAAAAACGGGCTACTGAAATTTGCCGGGAAGTGACTCGAACTCCTGATTTCGTAACTGAGGTATAAATCCCGCATAGCGGATAGCGCACTGAATTTCCGTTGCATTAAGTTTATTGTTAGCGCCTGCAACGGAAACTACATTTTCTTCAATCATGATACTGCCAAAATCATTTGCTCCTGCATGCAGGCAGAGTTGCGCCGTATCTTTCCCGACTGTTAGCCATGATGCCTGAATATTTGAAATATTGGGAAGCATGATCCTGCTGATGGCTATCATTCTGATATATTCTTCAGGACCGGTGTGATTAGATATACCATATTTTTCTTTCAGAACAGTTCCTTCATCCTGGAAAGGCCAGGGTATGAAGGAAAGAAATCCTTTCGCCCCTGAAGGTTTTTGTGCCTGAAGTTCCCTGATAGCAATAAGATGCTGTAGCCGTTCATCGATTGTTTCAATATGACCGAACATCATGGTAGCTGAGGTAGTAAGGTCGAGTTCATGAGCTGCTTTCATCACCCCCAACCATTCCCCGGCGGAACATTTTACAGGCGACAGGATTTTACGGACACGGTCAACAAGGATCTCAGCTCCGGCGCCCGGCAGGCTGTTCATACCTGCCCTAACCAGTTGTTCAAGAACCTCTTTGTAAGTCATTTGCTCAAGTGTGGAAAGATGAACAATTTCGGGAGGACCAAGAGCGTGTAACCGTAATTCAGGAAATTTTTCCTTCAGCTTTGTAAACAGATCGGTATAAAAACTTAGTCCAAGGTGTGGATGCATCCCGCCCTGTAACAACAACTGGTTACCCCCCAGCTCTTTCATTTCTTCAATTTTCCGGTAATATTCTTCCAGAGTTGTTATATAGCATAAGGGATCGCTGACCGGCCGGTAAAAGTTACAAAAACGGCATCCGGAAATACATGCATTGGTTATATTAACATTCCGGTCAATGATCCATGTTACTTTGTTCCCGGGATTATATCTGCAACGTAAATCGTGACCGAGATTCATTAATTCAGCCAGGGGAAGCGACTCGTATAAAATCTTCCCTTCATCCAAAGTGAGGAACTCCCCGTCGAGGGCTTTTATAATGAGATGATCCTTAATTTTTCTACTTTTGCTGGTGAACGACTTGACAAAATTACTAAAAGCATGCAACCAAAAATTATACTCACGAGAAAGTCCCGGCAGATCGAAAATCTCGTTTTACTTCTGACTGATGATGAACATTTTCCCGCCGGACTTTTTACCAAAGCAGAAAAGAGTTATATCCGTGTTCAGAAAGATAAGCATAAAAAAGAGTTTATCTCTTTCAACCGTTTGGAATTCAGGATATATATTTATTTTATTAAAAAGGAACTGGATGCGCACAAACTCATGGAGGAATGCAGGAGAATGGGCGACAAAGTCGGAAGCTGCCTGAATGATCACAAAGTTAAAAATGCCGTCATATATGATCCCGGGAGCAAGGGTAAGGAAGCTCTTGCATTTGCAGAGGGAATGGCCTTAGGATCTTATCAGTTTCTCAAGTATAAAAATGAGGAAAAAACCGGGAATTCTTTGCAGGAAATTCAGATCTGTTCCGGCAGCGTTGAGGAATCCGACATCAAACAACTTAATATCATTGTGGATGCGGTATATCGTTGCCGCACCTTAATCAATGAACCCAATTCATATCTTACGGCTTCGGTTTTTGGCAGTGAGGTTGAGAAATTGGCCAAAGATTGTGGAGCCAGGGCGGAGGTAATGAACAAGAAAAAACTTGAAGCATTAAAAATGGGAGGGATCCTTGCCGTAAATAAAGGGAGCGACGAGCCTCCGACATTTACAGTAATGGAATGGAATCCCTCTTCAGCCAGGAATACAAAACCATTCGTGTTTATCGGTAAAGGAGTTGTCTTCGATTCAGGGGGGATGAACCTTAAACCGGGAAACAGCATGCTGGATATGAAAGACGACATGTCGGGGGCCGCCTCTGTAGCAACTGTGATCTATGCTATTGCAAAAGCAAAGTTGCCGGTTCACATAATCGGTTTGATGCCGGCTACTGATAACCGTCCCGGTGCACAAGCTATCGTCCCGGGTGATGTTATCAGGATGCATAGCGGGATGAATGTGGAGGTCATTGATACGGATGCAGAGGGCCGTATGATCCTGGCCGATGCATTAAGTTATGCTAAAAAATATAATCCCGGACTTGTCATCGATTTGGCTACCCTTACCGGATCTGCTGTCAGGGCTGTTGGCAAAGCAGCGGCAGTTGTCATGCAGAACAAAGCAGAAAAAGAAGTGATCACATTAAAAAATAGTGGTCTTGAAGTGCATGAAAGATTGGTGGAATTTCCAATGTGGGAAGATTATGCAGATTTCCTGAAATCAGAGGTTGCCGATATTAAAAACCTTGGTCCTCCGGAAGCCGGGGCAATCACAGCAGCCAAATTTCTTGAGAAGTTCACTGGTTACCCGTATATTCACATCGATATTGCAGGACCGGCATTCCTGGATAAACGGGATTCTTACAGGGGACAAGGAGGAACGGGATTCGGGGTGCGTCTGTTGTTTAACTTCATTAACAAAATAGTTATTGACCATTAACCACTGGTAATTAGTCATTGGTTTGAATTTAAGGTGCATTCCCCGTATTGGATATAATTTACCAGTGACCAATGGCCAGTAACCGATGACAATCAGCAATTATTACCTTTGTAAAAAACTACAGGAAATGGAACAACAGGTTGAAAAGGAAAAAAGGGTGAGAGTCGGAATTACCCACGGTGACGTCAATGGCATTAGTTACGAAATAATTATCAAAACATTACAGGATCAGCGGTTGATGGAGAATTATACCATCATTGTTTACGGGTCATCAAAAGTAGCTTCATATCACAGGAAAACTTTAAATATCAACGATTTTAATTTCAATCTTGTTAAAAAAGCAGATATGGCCCATCCCCGGCGGCCAAACATTATAAACATCCATGATGAAGAGATAAAAATAGATCTGGGGAAATCAACCTCAATTGCCGGAGAGCTCGCTTACCTTTCTCTTGAAGCTGCAACAGAAGATCTATTAAAAAATAATATTGATGCTGTTGTTACTGCCCCTATCAATAAAAAAAATATTCAGTCACCAAGCTTTACCTTTCCGGGACACACTGAATATTTTGCCAAAAAATTCAATACCGAAGATTTCCTCATGTTGATGGTCAATAACAGGTTCAGGATTGGTATGGTTACAGGTCATGTGCCTGTCAACAGTGTAAGCGGAATTCTTACGGAAGAATTGATTATCCGTAAACTTCAGATTCTCAACCATTCGCTTAAACGTGATTTTGGTGTTATCAAACCTAAGATCGCAGTACTTGCATTAAATCCTCATGCAGGCGATGATAATCTGATAGGCACCGAAGACAAGGCCATAGTGCAACCTGCGATCGAAAAAGCCTATAACCAGAATATTCTTGTCTTCGGACCATATCCGTCGGATGGTTTTTTTGGCTCAGCTAATTTTAAGAATTTTGACGGAATACTTGCAATGTATCATGACCAGGGTATGATTCCATTCAAGCTCATCTCATTTGAAGAAGGGGTTAACTTTACCGCCGGATTACCAATCGTACGGACTGCCCCTGCCCATGGTACTGCATATGACCTTGCCGGGAAAAATGAAGCCTCACCGGAAGCTTTCAGAAATGCACTGTACATGGCCTGTGATATTTATACTCACCGGCAGGAGTATGATGAATTACATGCCAATACCTTACGTCCGCCGGTACCGGAACCTGAAGCCGGGCATTGATTTGCCAATGAATGTATACCCTGTCCGAAATATCAAATGCAGTTCACGGAAACATTTACCTGTCCGGGAATGAAGATCCGGAAATATCCGATCTGCTAATCGACAGCCGCCGGCTGATCAGAACGGAGAATTGTCTTTTTATAGCCTTAGTTTCAGACAGAAATGACGGACACCGTTATATCAGTGAACTTTATAAGAGAGGAGTTAAAAACTTTCTTATTTCCGAATCCCTGAAAGAGCCAGGGATAATCCCTTTCACCGATCTCCCTGAAGCCAACTTTATTCAAGTGGGCAATACCCGGATTGCTTTACAGGAAATGGCTATATGGCATCGCCTTCATTTCCGTTTTCCGGTTGTCGGAATTACCGGAAGTAACGGCAAGACCATAATAAAAGAATGGTTATATCAATTGCTTTGCAGTAATTTGAAAATTGTAAGAAATCCAAAAAGTTTTAATTCCCAAATCGGAGTACCCCTATCGGTTTGGAAAATGGAACCTTTTCATGAGTTGGGGATATTTGAAGCAGGTATATCCAGGACAGGAGAGATGGACAGGATTGAGAAGATCATAAGGCCGACAGCAGGTATATTTACAAATGTCGGAACCGCCCATGATGAACATTTTACCAGTAAAAGACAAAAAGTAGAAGAAAAACTCAAGCTTTTTCAAAACAGCTCTTTGCTGATATATTGCTCAGACTATTCCCTTATATCTGATATCCTTAAAGAATCTGCCGGTTACAGAAAACTGAAAACCTTCACCTGGAGCAGTGGCAAAGAATCAGATCTAAGGATAACCAGGATAGAAAAAACTACAGATCAGACACAGATCTGGGCAGATTTCCGCTCGGAAGTAATTTCTATAAAAATCCCGTTTACTGATGAGGCTTCCATTGAAAATGCGATCCATTGCTGGGCTTTCCTGCTGAATGCAGATAAAATGGATTTCCCGGGGAAAGATACGCGAATTAAAAAAATTGAATTTACACCTTCCGCCATTTCTGAACGTATGCCGTCGCTGACCCCCATCGCAATGAGGCTGGAGCTCAAGGAAGGAATAAATCATTGCTCTCTGATCAACGACAGTTATAATTCGGATGTAAACTCCCTCGACATTGCCCTTGATTTTCTATCACAACAGAATCAACATAATAAAAGGACAATTATCCTTTCCGATATTCTGCAAAGCGGACGTAATATGGAGGAGTTGTACGGAGAAATTGCCGATAAGATCGGGTTTAAAAAGATCGACAGGCTCATTGGCATCGGAATGGATATCAGTAAATACCAGGGTAAATTCAGGATGTCAAAAGTGTTTTTCGAAAATACAGACGAGTTCCTGACTCATTTTCCGGTTTCTTCATTCCAGAACGAAACCATCCTGTTGAAGGGAGCCCGTATTTTTGAATTTGAAAAAATAAGCAACCTCTTACAGCAAAAAGCACACGAAACTGTTATGGAAATTAATATAGACGCATTAATCCATAACCTGAATTACTATCGTTCCAAATTGAAACCACAGACAAAGACCATGGCTATGGTTAAAGCCTTCTCTTATGGCAGCGGAAGTTTTGAAATTGGCAACGTGCTGCAATTTCATCACGTCGATTACCTTGCGGTTGCTTATGCCGATGAAGGAGTTGAACTACGGAAAGCAGGAATCCGTCTGCCAATCATGGTTATGAGCCCTGAGGAACAAAGTTTGGATACTCTCCTGAAGTTCAATCTGGAACCGGAAATATATAACCTTCATATCCTTCATCTCCTTGATAAAGCAATTGACAGGAATCATACCTCGTCCCAGGAAGAGGTACGTATTCATGTCAAGCTCGATACCGGAATGCACCGTCTTGGTTTTACGAAAACAGAAATAGAAGATCTTTTGCTTTTTTTGAACGGTAAACCAAATTTCAGGGTTCAATCCATTTTTTCTCATTTAGCGGCCAGCGAGGATCCTGACGAAGACAGATTCTCAAGCGAACAGATCAGGGAATTTGAAGTAATGAGCAAAAAAATTACTCAGAAACTCGGTTATCCGGTTTTGCTTCATATCTTAAATTCGGCAGGGATCAGCCGGTTTCCTGATGCACAACTGGATTTGGTTCGACTTGGAATCGGGTTATATGGAATCGGGAGTACAAAAGAAGATCAAAACAAATTAAGAAACGTCAGTACCCTTAAATCAGTCATTACACAGATCAAAAAGATAAAAGCTGGTGATACAATCGGTTATAACCGTATGGGCAAAGCAAAAAGAGACACCACAATTGCTATTGTTCCGATAGGATATGCCGACGGACTAAACCGGAGGCTGGGAAATGGTAACGGGGTTCTATATGTACATGGCCAACCGGCTCCGATAATAGGTAACATCTGCATGGACCTGACTATTATAGATATCACTGATTTTAAAACCGGTTACCAATATCACTCTGATAAAGAACCAAAGGGAATAACGACCGTATTAAATGAAGGCGATGAGGTAATTATTTTTGGTGACGACCACCCTGTCGGGGAGTTGGCCTCCAAAATGGGAACTATTCCTTACGAAGTTCTGACAAGTATTTCGCGCCGGGTAAAGCGAGTCTATTTCCATGAATAATTAAATCCTTGAAGTTTTCTCGTATTTTTGCCTTTTAACCGGGCTTTATGGCTGACCTCACCCTGAGTATTATTATTCCTGCCTATAATGAAGCAAAGACAATTCACAGGATTTTAGACAAAGTTGTTGAAGTCGAATTGGATAATAAGGTCAAAAAAGAGATCCTGATAATTGACGATTACAGTACCGATAGCACAGACTCTTCTGTAAATGATTACATCAGGGATCATCCTCATTCCAATATCAGGTTCTTCAGGCAGAAAATAAATAAAGGTAAAGGTGCCGCCCTTCGTCTTGGAATTGAAGCAGCGACGGGTGATTTTATTATAATCCAGGATGCTGATCTGGAATATGATCCGAACGAATACAATATTCTTTTAAAGCCAATTCTCGATGGTTTTGCCGATGTTGTTTATGGCTCACGTTTTATGGGGGGTAATCCGCACCGGATATTGTTTTTCTGGCATTCAATAGGTAACCGGATTTTGACCTTTATTTCAAATATGTTCACCAATCTGAACCTGACCGATATGGAAACCTGTTATAAATTGTTCAGGTCGGAATTCATAAAAAAAATTTATTTCAAAGAAAACCGTTTTGGATTCGAACCTGAGGTAACGAGCAAAATAGCCCGTTTCCCGGGGATCAGGATCTATGAGGTGGGTATTTCATACTATGGACGCACTTATGATGAAGGCAAAAAAATTGGCTTAAAAGACGCCTTCCGGGCTGTGTGGTGCCTTATTAAGTACAATTTATTTGATCGAAGATATTTGAAATAAACATATTGAATTTCAATAATGAATAAAAAAAGAAGAAAGATACTGATGTTTGGTATTCTTTTATTAGGTTCACTTATTACGGTTGGTCTTGGACTGAAATATTTACCGTTCAACAAGATCATCAGTATCCCTTCCGCACCGGTAATTGAATCTGCAGGTCAGCAACAAACCTCCGGACAAACATCTACTTCCTTCTTATATAATTTTGAAGTATCACCCGGGAAGAATATCCCCGGTGGTATATATAAAGGATTGGCACACTCGGGAATATATGCTTCCAAAGCTTTTGGGAAAAATAGTTATGGTGCTGCCATTGAAAAAACCGTTGAAGAAATTGGTAAAGAAAACTTTAACTCGGCTGGCTGGAGTGCCTGGATTTATGTTTTTCCTACAAACAGAGAAGTTAAAGCTTCACTGGTCTTCGCTGTTTCAAATGAACTAGGGCTCAATGTTTGCTGGAAAGCCGTCAACCTGAGCGGTCCATGGATCCCCAAAGGGAATTGGTTTAAGATCAGTACTTCTTCAGGACTTTCTGATATTGTCATTAAAAATAATTATAAGGTTCATGTTTATCTGTGGAATGACAGCAATACAAATATTCTGGCCGATGATATTTTTGTCACCTTCAATGCTTCTTCCCAACGCAATGGAGATTCTACTCTTGTCGACATGACCAGGAATATCCAGTTTAAATCCAGGTTTAATTTTCCCCCCTTCAGAACAGTTTTTCTGGAGAAGAACGAAATTTTTAATCAGGAGACTTCCTTTCTGATAAATGATAAGGCTGAACAAACCGGCAAAATTAATCCGGATGAAAAAATCATGGGAGGAAATTTCCTTAATAGCACCACAGGATTGGATGATATTCTGGTTGTTAAGAAACGAGGGACTCCTGAAATTTTTACCTTCTGCAAGGAAGATGAACGATTTAAAAAAATCCGGGTGGATATTACACCGGACATAATGCCATATTTTACTGTACGGTTTGTTGTAAAAGGGAAATTTATAAAAAATGGATATGAACAGATCCTGGCCTGCAGTGAAAAGGGATTTATTCTTGGACAGTTTGACCAGATTAATAACATCTGTTCGCCTGGTTCCGGTTTGAAAACCGGTTTTAAAACCATCTGGAAATCTGAAATCCTGGAGATAGGAAATAATACAATACCACAAGATCAGATTTTTTATACAGGCGACTTTAACGGGGATCAACAAACAGAACTTCTGATTATTCCGGGAAATGGAACCTGGAAATTAATGAGTTTTGTAGCAGGTTCAGGTGGAAAATGGAGAACAATCGCAGAGGGAAGTAAAACAATTGCAACAGAGTGGGACAGTACTGAATTCGAGTTCAATATCTCTGTCGGACAATTTTTACAGGGACTAAAACAGGATGTTTTGCTTACTGTCGCCAAAAATAAACAAACCGGTCAGAAGATTTATTATCTCACAAGGTTTAATGACACCGGTTTACGGTTTGAACCTGTTTTCCCCGACTCTCAACAGAATTACGGTAAAACTATCGGATTGGATACTCTCCGGCTTTCGGATAATTTCCTCACTGGTCACTTTGATGGTAAAGGGGCAATTGGGATTTTCAGATATAACCGCGACTGGCGATTTGATCTGAAACAGATCCGTTTCAATGATACTACATTTCAGATAATTCAGAATATTGATTTTACCGGTTTTTTAAACGATCATAATCCGAAATATTATGGAGTACTATCATTGATCCCGGGGAAATTTATAGATCCGGGAAAAACATCCCTGCTTGTAACCGGACGTAACTGTAAGGACATAAAATTCAATGGTATGGATTGCAAGGAATATTCGGATAAATCAATTCTTCCGGACTTCATTTCCATTTATTCCCTGGAACAACAATTAAAAAAATGACTGTGCCCGATGCAAAAACTGATTCGACATAAATATATCTATTTACTTGTTCCGTTACTTTACTTAATGCTGATCCTTAACGGTTGTGGCCGGTCGGCTAAGTCTGTTGAAATAATTACAGATCAGTTCATAATCAAAGGTTTTAATCCTCTTTCCAACTGGCATTATGATTTAAACGGAAATAAAACCAGGAATGCCTTAACCGATAAATCTATTTCGCTGGATTATACAGAGGCAAAAGAAAAAGGTTTTATAATACCGACATTCAGGCAGGTTGACGGTGGTTTATTCATTTTTGAATTTCAAATAAAAAACACAGGAATAACTCCTCAAAAGTTCTTCTATAAAATTTACTATCAGAATGAATCTTATAAATTTACGGAAAGGGACGAAATTGATTCTACAAAACAAAATGAAAACTGCTGGGAAAATTTTTATGGAAGCTGGGAAGAGGTGACCAGGTCTTTTATTGAAACGGAAATAATCCCTCCGGATAACTCCTTTCACAATATTACCGATAATTTCAGAATTCTGGGAAATCCGAGGGATGAAAAACTTTATTATGTGAACGGACATAACGACCGTTGGAAACGTAATCCGAGAGTTGGTGACTACAGCTTTCTTCTCGTTGTCACTTCCCAGGAAAATATCCTGAAAAATAAATTACCTGAATACATTCAAAATATTTCTCTTAAAAAGGATTTAACCTTTGTAAATCCTTTTTTCTATTTTCAGTTCGGGGAAGGTAGAGGCATGAAGAACACGCTTGTCCAGCGGTTCCCGTTTATTTTAAAGGTCATTGCACGGCCTGATCCCGGAGCAGGCATTTATATCAATCCGGTTAATTTCCCGAATGAAGTCAATTTCAGAACTGTTAGACAATGTGGCATGGATTCATCACTGTACCGTACTGCTCCTTTTGAGCAATTCATCCATTATATAGATCCGTCTACCAAAATGGACCATATTCCGGTGATTGAGGATGTCCTTAATGATAATTATTCCAGGATGGATTATAACTGGAATAAGCAATTCTATCGTAAAGAGGAATTGATCTCCATTACAGCCACTACAGCAACTAAACCGTGCGAAACAGTGATTTCGGATCCGGAAGATCATAAAATAATAATCCGTAATCCTAAAGCTGAATTCGGAAAATGGCAGAAACAGAATGTAGGCGTGATTACGAGACACGGATTAACATATGGAAAGTGGACCGTTAAATGTAAGCTGACGGAATTGTTAAATAAAAATAATATGTGGAACGGCATTACAAATGCCATATGGCTTATAACTGAAAGCGGTTCGGAATGGAACCAGCGGCGTGACTGTAACAATGCAGGTTATTTATCTTCTTACTACGGAGGTCAGCAGGACAAGAGAGTAAAAAACGTCGGATATTCAGAGATCGATTTCGAAATTCTGAAGACAGTAGCATATTGTCCCTCCTGGCAATTCCCTCCAGCATATAACCAGGGAACGCCCGACCAGTATCACCCTGAAAACTGGAATGTATATTTCCCTGAAGAGATTCTGACTGATGATGACAAGATTGTTGTAGCCTGTACAAACTGGGACATGGCTTGCTGGCAACCGATTGATTTCCACGCAGGTTGCTGGCCGGTAAGGTATCAGAACCAGACCTTTTGGGCACATCGTTGGGATAAGAATTACCGGGCTCTTACAGAGAAGGTAACGGAAAGGGATGATGAGTTGTTCGGATCAGAATATTATTATTTTCAAATCGACTGGCGTCCCTCTGAGATTATCTGGAGGGTAGGTCCTTCAAAGGAAAAACTCCATGTTGTCGGTTATATGGATTATAAAGTAACCTCCATTCCAAATAATCAGATGCTTCTGATAATTACACAGGAATTTCATAATACAAAATGGTGGATAGGATCACCCTATTCCCAGGATAATATTCCCTTCCCAAAGAATGATCTCCTGGGAGAAATCTATGAATTAACAATTGAATAAGATGGAAGTCATTATTCTCGGCGGTGGTCTTGTTGGGAGACCAATGGCTATTGACCTCACACGGGATCCAGAATTCAGTGTCACGGTTGCGGATATAAATGAAGAAAGATTATCAAAACTTTCGGCTAATTATCCCATTAAAACCATACAAAAGGATCTCTCTTCGGGAGAGGATGTTTTAAAACTTGTATCGGCCTATGATTTTGTCATTAATGCGGTACCGGGATTTATGGGATATCAGACATTAAGATCCGTCATAAGTGCCGGTAAAAATGTTGTCGATATAGCTTTTTTTATTGAAGATCCTTTTAACCTTGACGAACTGGCAAAGAGGAATAAGGTTACTGCTATCGTGGATTGCGGAGTTGCACCGGGAATGTGTAATGTTCTCATCGGATATGCAGATCACCAACTTGATGAAACGGAGAAAGTAATCTATTACGTAGGGGGTCTTCCGGAATTAAGGGAATGGCCTTATGAGTATAAAGCAGTTTTTTCACCTGCCGATGTTATTGAAGAATATACGCGTCCCGCCCGGTATATCGAAAACGGGAAACTGATTACCAGACCTGCCTTATCCGATCCTGAATTATTAGATTTCCCTGGAATCGGAACCCTCGAAGCGTTCAACACTGATGGTTTGCGGTCTCTTGCATATACCGTGAGATGTCCAAATATGAAAGAAAAGACACTCCGATATCCTGGTCACATTGAAAAAATGCGGGTGCTGCGTGAAACCGGATTTTTCAGCAAGGAGGAAATAAACATCGGCGGAGTAAAAATAAAACCAGTTGAGGTCACATCAAGGCTGTTATTTCCTAAATGGAAATTAAATGAAGGAGAGGTGGATATAACAGTGATGCAGGTAACCGTTGAAGGAAAGAAGAATGGAAAGAATCTTCGCTATTCCTGGAATTTGCTTGACAGATATGATCCGGTGACAGGGATCCATTCCATGGCCCGTACCACAGGATATACCGCCACAGTTGCTCTGCGAATGATTGCCGATGGAGTTTATACTGAGAAAGGAATTACAGTCCCTGAATATCTTGGTAAATATAAGAATTGTATGGATTATTTGTTAAATGGATTAAAAGAAAAGGGAGTTATTTATAAAGAGAAGATCGAAAAGCTCTGAACAGATAAGCTAAAACTCATCCACATCAATTGTGGATTTCTTTTTCCTGGGAGTCCCTTTAACCGGAGTTCCATCCTCTCCACATTCCAGATCTATGTCAAGTGGTTTGGCAAGCTTATCGAAATCCCTTTTAGTTATATGAAGGGTGGGATCGGCATATACTTTTTGCATATACAAAGCCCAGACAGGGAGCGCCATATTTGCACCCTGACCAAGGGTAATGGTACGGAAATGAGCGGCACGGTCCTCACAGCCCACCCACACGCCGGTAACAAGGTCGGGGACAATTCCCATGAACCAACCATCCGACTGATTTTGTGTGGTACCGGTTTTCCCGGCTATAGGATTATCAAATCCATATTTATACCTTAACCGTATACTCGTCCCTGATTCAACTACACCCTGCATAAGCTGGATCATTAGCCAGGCAGTTTCTTCGCTTATTGACTCCTGTGACTTCGGGCTGAATGACTGCAGGAGATTTCCATTCTTATCCTCAATACGGGTAATAAAAATCGGTTCAACATATACACCTTTATTTGCAAATACGCTCATGGCTCCGGTCATCTCATATAAAGATAGATCGCATGATCCGAGGGCAATGGAATAGACAGCAGGAATATCGCTCGTGACCCCCATCTTGTGTGCAAGGCTCACGACAGCCCTGGGAGAATATTTTTTAATGAGCTGGCCAGAAACCCAGTTGTTGGAATTAGCCAGCGCCCATTTCAGTGTGACCTGCTGACCACGGCGTTCATCACTGCTGCTTTCAGGCGCCCATACTTTCCCATTGCCAAGATCGATGACCGGTTGCACATTCGGATAACGCGAACAGGGAGACTCTCCTTCCTGCATGGCAAGTGTATACAGAAACGGTTTGAATGTGGATCCTACCTGCCGTTTACTGAGTTTTACATGATCGTATTGAAAAAACCGGTAATCGATTCCTCCCACATATGCTTTTACATATCCGTTATGAGGATCCATCGACATCACTCCTGCCTGCAGGAAAAATTTATAATACCGGATGGAATCCATCGGGGTCATAACAGTATCAATGTCCCCCTTCCACGAGAATACCTTCATTTTTGTCGGAATCTTAAAGTCGGCCAGAATATCACTATCGGAAAAACCTTCGGTTTTAAGGTGATAATACCTGTCGGTCCTTCGCATTGCCTGAAGGAGAAGGTTTTGAATCTCTTTTCGCTCTACATCCTTTTCGAATACAAATGGCGCATTCGGAATACCTTTCCAGTGGGCAAAAAACGATGGCTGAAGTTCCTTCCCGAGATATGCCCGGACCGCCTGTTCGGCATACTCCTGCATCTTATAATTTATTGTGGTATAGATTCTCAGTCCGTCCTTATACAGGTTATATGGAGTGCCATCTTCACGGGGATGGCTGTTGCACCAGTCAGTCAATACCATCCGGAGATATTCACGAAAATAAGTTGCAATTCCTGTGGTGTGATCCTGAAGCCGGTAGTTTGACATATCGACAGGAAGATCTTTTAAGGTATCATATTCGGATTTTGATATGTATTCATATTTAAGCATCTGGTTCAGAACTATATTACGACGTTCAAGAGACCGGATAGGATTTCTTACCGGGCTGAACCAGGTGGGGGCTTTAAGGATGCCTATCAGAATAGCGGCTTCATCAACGTCAAGCTGATCGGGATCCTTGTTAAAGTACGTTTTGGCAGCCGATTTAATTCCGTATGACTGGCTTCCGAAATCAACCGTATTCAGGTACATTGCAAGAATCTCATCTTTGGAATAGTTTCGCTCCAGCTTAATTGCCGTGATCCATTCCTTGAACTTGATCATGACCGTTTCCCAGAAAGTGCGGTTTTGCTTGCGGGGGAAAAGGTTTTTTGCCAGTTGTTGGGTGATTGTGCTTCCTCCGCCTTTTGATGTTCCTGTCATCATGCCCCAGATGACCCTGAAGATAGCCTTAACATCGATACCTGAATGCTTTTCAAAACGGGCGTCTTCCGTTGCAATAAGAGCATTGATAATATTTGGTGAAAGTTCCTGGTATTGTGTGTTGGACCGGTTTTCGATATAATATTTCCCAAGAAGCTTGCCGTCAGATGAAATAACCTCCGTAGCAAGATTGCTCTTCGGGTTTTCAAGTTCCTCAAATGTCGGCATCGGACCAAAGATACCATATGACATGGCAATAAAAAACAGTGCGACCAGAACTAACAATACCAGATATGAAATCCAGAAACCCAGAATGTACTTCTTATAATTCTTTCCGGATGATCCTGTTTGCATATTTTGTAATATCGGAATATGTGAAATGCTCATCGTTCGATACGTAAACCAACATCGGTGATCCCTTTCAGTACATTTACCCTCATGGCCTGCTCAAACTCGAAGTTATATTTTCCCCTCCTGGGGAAAGAGACATTCTTCTGAAACAGAAATTTATTGAATTTCACACTTCCGATTCCTGATCCAAGCCACCTGCCGTCATAGTCGGCTAATATGCATTCTATGGTATCGAGTGAAACTTTTCCATCAGGGAAGGAGGTTTTTAGAAAAAGATAGAGGTTGCTGTACGGATAATCCATACTATTCCGTATGTTGAGGAAAACGTTGTAGGGTATGGTAGTATCATTGATCGTAACCGAGAATTCCAACTTATCGGCGGATTTCCAGCTTCTGTTCTCAAGCGGTTTATTCTCTTCAAAAACACGTTTTGAATCGCAGGATGAAAACATCAGCAGACAGATTAATATCAACACCGGATTATTCTTATTCAGGTCTGGCATTCGGGAAAGGCTGATAAAATTATAAATGATCGAACCGGGTCAGCTCATCCTGTCCGAGGTAGCTGTCAAATTCCGTCTTAGCTTCAGTAGTTTGTGAGAAATCTTCGAGTCTTTCGGGGAGGTTTCCTTTTTTATTCTCCTCGATTAACATAATAACTTTGTCGACCGGTATTGCCATCACATTCGATGGATCGGCAACATAAGAATACCACATTAATTTTTGAAATATATCAGTCTTCTGATGAGCAGCCTCGCCCTTTTTGGTCTTTAAAAGAATTTCGGTACCAGGGAAACCCCTGATGGCATCCACGTATGTCTCGTATTCATAATTCAGGCAACATTTCAGTTTGCTGCACTGACCTGCAAGTTTTTGTGGATTTAAGGATAATTGCTGAACCCGTGCGGCATTAGTGGTGACAGATCTAAAATCATTCAGCCAGGTGGAGCAGCACAACTCCCGGCCACAGGAACCGATCCCGCCAAGCCGGCTGGCCTCCTGCCGTGCACCGATCTGCCTCATTTCGATACGGATCTTGAACTCTTCCGCTAAAATTTTAATCAGTTCCCTGAAATCAACCCTGTCGTCGGCAGTGTAATAGAAAATGGCTTTTGTATTATCTCCCTGGTATTCAACGTCATTTATCTTCATCAGCAATCCAAGATGCTCGGCTATGACTCTGGCCTTACTCTTAGTCGGGGATTCGATTTCCACAGCAGATATCCATTTTTCAATATCAGTCAGCCGGGCTCTGCGGTAAATTTTCTTTATATCCTCCGGTTTGGGATCCAGGTTCTTCTTTTTGAGCTGGAAACGCACCATTTCCCCCACCATGCTAACAATACCGATATCATGACCGGGGGATGCTTCAACAGCAACAATGTCGCCTACTTCCAGTTCCATATCAGGAGTCGGTCGATAATAATCTTTCCGATTGTTTTTAAATCTGACCTCAACAATATTGAAAGATGATTGTCCCTGCGGGAGATGAATGGAATTCAACCAGTCGTATGAATCAAACATACTACATCGATGCTGAAAAACCGTATCATTTTTCTGATACATCCTGGGTGACTCACAGCATCCCCGGCTTAAAAAGGGATTTTTCTTTGGTTTTTCAGATATAATTTCCTGTGAAATATTTTCCGTCTGTTGAGGGATTGTTCCTTCAGAGTTATCCATATCCATTAAAAATCTTCACAAAGGTAAGAAATTCGGTTTAAAAAGAGGTACAATTTTCAGAGAAAGGTCAAGGAACAAAGTGGAACTATGTACGTTACGTTCAATATGATACAAAGCAGCATTAAAAAGAACATTCAATTGAGCAAGGATATGGGAATTAATAAACGGAGAAAAGTTCCTGATAAAGATTAATTTTTCATGAATCAATCCGGAATTCACCTGATCACGGTAGTTTAATGCTGCACATAAAGCTATGACCTTTAGTCCATAAACCAGGAATCCTTTTTGTTTTTCCCGTCCACTCCTGCTTATCTCAGATGCAAAAGCTATCAGTTCAATTATCTTTCCTGCAAAGCAGTCACGCATCCACTGACGGAAGGAAACAAAATATAACGTGTCGTCTTCACTTTTGCCGGCATTCTGTTCAGGTACTCGTGGAATTTTAACCATCAATGTCCGGGATAGAATAGTTTTGATGATCTGATCGGGATCATCGGAGATCAGGAGAAACAGTGTTTTATCAGGTGGTTCTTCCAGAATCTTCAGTATCTTGGGAGCAGCAGAATAGTAAAGCTTCTCCACCATCCAGATTATCATAACCTTATATTCGGACTCATAGCTTTTATAACCAAGGATTGATATTATGTCGTTACAATCATCGGCGTTTATGATACCTTGTTTATTCTCAATTTCTATCATCTCGTACCAATCCTGTAACGTTACGTTATATTGATTTTCAATAAGAAATTTACGCCACTGCTCAATAAAATTCCTGCTCTGCGGTTTCTTAGGAATTTTTTTTGTGGTTGACACAGGATAGACGAAGTGAAGATCAGGATGGATTAATTTCTGGTATTTTATGCAGGAGGGGCAAGTTCCGCAGGAATCCGCCCCCACCCCCTGCCCCTCCCCCCCGGGGGGGAGGGGGGAATTAATTCGTGAAGTACAATTGATAAACTGTGCATATGCAATCGCCAATGCCAGCTTTGACGAACCTTCAGGTCCATAGAATAATTGTGCATGACTGATCCGTTGATCAGAAACTGTCCTGATCAGCCTCCTTTTAATGACTTCCTGTCCCTGAATCTCACCGAAACGCATAAAAACTGAGTGATTACAATGGCCGTCAACCCTTCATCCGGCAAAAGTAATCGAATTTATCGATTCATCGAATCTGATTTCCAGATGCCGGCATTGTTACGGATATACCATTGTATCCGTTTCAGTTCACCCTCATCCCTGATAATATGGTCATGATATCGCCTTTGCCAATGGAATTCCAGGTTATACAGATTTGTCCATTTTTTAACAGCGGATTTAAATCCCCTGACAACTGCCGGCAAATTATCCGGTGGTACCCCAAAGCGGTTGTATTGACGGTGTGTCTCTGCAATACAGGCGGGTGGTAATAAATGGAATATCACATGAACATGATTTGGCATGATTACCCATTCATCCGGAACAACGTTTTCCCGGATTTTCAACATTCTTTTCAATTCAAATTCCACGATCTTTCCTATTGCCGACAAATCTACATGGCCATTGGTGACCGTTCCGAAATAGGGGGAACGGAATTTCGTACAAATCGTTACATAATACAAACCCGGAAACCGGTAATCACAAAGATTATTCCGGGCTGAAAAGTTCCGGTACAGGAACTGGAACAGATTCATTGCCAGAATATTTCAGGTATTATCCGGCTTGCCGGTAATTTGTCATCAGGTTCCGGTTTTGGTATAAGGGCAACCGACCGGATTAAGAAGAACAGGCTTCTATTACCATTTCCGATGAAACACACCTTTGTTTCAAAATATACGGTTTTAAAACGGATGATTGCAGCCATAGGAAGTTTTATGGCTTAATCCGGTAAATGGTAAAAAGGTGATATGAAAACGAAAGGTTTTTTTCAACAAAAAAACCCGAAAAGACTTATTGAGTATCTCAACTAACTTTCGCGCAAAGAAACTCCCTGTTCATCCTTGCAATATTTGACCGTGAGATGAGTTTAGGACATTCTGCTTCACAGGCATAGGTATTGGTACAGTTTCCGAAGCCAAGCTCATCCATTTTCTTCACCATTTTAAGGACACGCTGTCTGGCCTCTATTTTTCCCTGCGGAATCAGTGCAAACTGGGAAACCTTGGCAGAAACAAATAACATGGCCGAAGCATTTTTACAGGCAGCTACACATGCACCGCAGCCAATACACGCTGCAGCATCCATCGCGAGTTCAGCATTCATCTTTGGGATGAGAATATTGTTTGCCTCCGCCGCTCCACCGGTGTTGGCAGAAATATAACCTCCTTCCTGAATGATCCTGTCAAAGGCTGAACGGTCAACCATCAGATCCCTGATAACGGGAAAAGGTTTTGCACGCCATGGTTCGATTATGATCATATCACCATCCTTGAATTTCCTCATATGTAACTGACATACGGTTACTGCATCATCCGGGCCATGAGGACGGCCATTGATATAGAGACTGCACATTCCGCAGATTCCTTCCCGGCAATCATGATCAAACACAACAGGTTCTTCATTTTTCATGATCAGCTGCTCATTGAGAATATCCAGCATTTCAAGAAAAGAACAATTTGGGGAAATCTTTTCAACTTTATAAAACACAAATTTTCCCTTCGATTTTGCGTCTTGCTGTCGCCAAATTTTCAGAGTTAAATCCATATACACCCAGAATTAAAATCTAAAACCGTAAATTATTTATAAACTCTTTGCTTAACTTCTATCTCTTCATAATCAAGTGGCTCCTTATGCAGCTCGAACTTGCCATCGCTTATATATTCCCATGCTGCGACATATTTGTAATCCTGGTCATTACGCTTACATTCGCCCTCTTCGGTTTGATATTCTTCACGAAAATGCCCGCCACAACTTTCATTCCGGTTCAGGGCATCCAGGGCAATCAGCTCACCAAGCTCTAAAAAGTCCGCAACCCGGTTGGCTTTTTCCAGTTCTATATTAAGCTCATTGATTGTCCCCGGGATCCGTACATCCTTCCAGAATTCTTCTCTTAACTTTTGAATCAGATCAATAGCTTTTTTCAATCCCCCGGCAGTTCTGCCCATACCAACATTCTCCCACATTATCTTTCCGAGCTCTTTATGAAAATGATCGACCGAATGTGTACCTTTAACCGATATCAGCTT
>Ga0172374_1000270_pt1 | contig 41043 bp, 46 predicted proteins | sample LakKiv3m_FD_114536 | JGI IMG/M metagenome (GOLD analysis project Ga0172374, IMG submission 114536) | Freshwater microbial communities from Kabuno Bay, South-Kivu, Congo - kab_092012_10.3m | ecosystem: Environmental > Aquatic > Freshwater > Lake | place: Democratic Republic of the Congo... | reverse complement strand
GAGCCAGGAGACCTGCCATCGCGTCGTTCACCCGTGGCCGGGTTCAGCCATTCGGGGACGGAGCGTTCGCGCATCCTTCGAAACGACAGTCATGGCCGCAGTCGTACCGGGCAACCGGTGGGCCAGCATATTGTCGTTGCCGCCCTTCGCCTCGACCGCGAACGGGCCGAAGGAATGTTGAAGTGAAGCAATTTTCGTCGGACCACGAATCCACCGCATTGACGCATACCGTCTTTGCGAGCGTAGCGAAGCAATCCAGCAGCGGATCGTGCCGAAAGGCTGGATTGCTTCGCGATGCTCGCAATGACGGTGCTGTTCGGCGCCATTGTGTCTTGATCGCGCTGCCCATCGCGGCGCTGTTTCCCGACGTCGCATTCGCCCAGCCCGCCAATGAAGGCTGGCGTGACGAGCAGACCGTCACCGTCACCGCTGCGCGAACCGCGCGCGATACCGACGAAACCCCGCAATCGGTCAGCGTGCTGGACGAGGACGCGATCGAGACGCGCCAGTCGGCGACCGTCCTCGATCTGCTGCGCACCTTGCCCGGCCTCACCACCACGACCAGCGGCGCACCCGGCGCGATCGGCACGGTCAGCATTCGCGGCGCGGAAAGCGATCATACGCTCGTCCTGATCGACGGGGTCAAGATCAACGATCCGGCCTCGACCGGCGGGGGCTATAATTTCGGCACGCTGCTGACCGGCAATATCGAGCGGATCGAGGTGGTGCGCGGGCCGCGTTCGGTGCTGTACGGCAGCCAGGCGATCGGCGGGGTCGTGAACCTGATCACCCGCGCGCCGCAGCCGGGCGAGGGCGTCGTCGTCAACGCTCGCGCGGAAACGGGCGGGCGCGAAACCTATAACGCGGTCGGCAATGTCGCGGCGTCGGTGGGTCCGGTCGCGGCGAGCCTGGGCGGCGGCTGGTACAGGACCGACGGCTTTTCCGCATTCAACGAGGATCGCGGCGGGATCGAGCGCGACGGGTATGAGCAATGGCACGCCAATGGCCGGGTCGCCATCGCGCTGGGCGAGAATGCAGGCATCGACCTGCGCGGGTCGATCGCCGACGGGCGCTCCGATATCGACGGTTTCACCCCGAGCTTCACCTTTGGCGACACGCTGCAATATGGCGATCAGCGCGACATTACCGGCTATGCGGGCGTCAATTTCGCGTTCGGGCCGCTCAAAAACCGGGTCGGCTATGCGATCACGCGAGTCGAGCGGACGGATTACGATCCCGAAGGCTTCCTCCCCATCACCTATGATTCGGTCGGTACCAACGAGCGGTTGGAATATCAGGGCGTCGCGACGTTCGACTGGGCGGAAGCGGTGTTCGGGGCGGAGCGCGAATGGTCGCGGTTCGATTCCGAAAGCTTCGGCACGGTGGGCGAGGGACGCGCGACGCTGGACAGCTTTTATGGCGAACTGACCGCCAAGCCGGTCCGCGGCCTGACCGTTTCGGGCGGCGTGCGCCACGACGAACACAACCGCTTTGGCGGGGCGACGACCGTATCGGCGGGCGGCGTATTCACTCCCAATGATGGCGCGACCCGTATCCGTGCGAGTTACGGCGAAGGGTTCAAGGTGCCGTCGCTCTATCAACTCTACAGCAATGTCGGGAACGAGGCGCTCCAGCCCGAAACCTCGGAAAGCTGGGAAATAGGCGTCGATCAGCGATTCATGGGCGGTGCGGTCGAACTGGGCGCGGTCTATTTCCGGCGCGATACCGAAAATCAGATCGATTATGTGTCGTGCTTCACCGCCAATCCGCCGCCGATCTGCGACGGCGCGCCGGACCGTTTCGGTTATTACGATAACCTCCGCCTGACCCGCGCGGAAGGCGTCGAATTCACGCTCGGCCTGAAGCCCGTCGAACGCTTGTCGGTCGTGGGTCAATACAGCTTCGTCGATGCAAAGGACCGCATGACAGGCAACGAGCTCGCCCGTCGTCCGCGCCATTCGGTGAGCGCGCTGGTCGATTACGCCTGGCCGTTCGGACTGAACACCGGCGCGACCGTCACCCATATCGGCGACCGGTTCGACAATGCCGCCAACACGACGCGCGTCGATGGCCATGCGCTGGTCGATATCCGCGCGAGCTTCCCGGTGAGCGACCGAATCGAAGTCTATGGCCGCGTCGAGAATCTGTTCGACGAACGCTATGAGGTCGTCGCGACCTATGGCACGCCGGGCCGTGCGGCGTTCGGAGGGGTGCGGATCAGGTTGTGACCTTTCCATTCTCCTCGTCATCCCCGCGAAAGCAGGGTTCCATCTCCTGTCATCGCCTTTGGCGAAACGGAGGAGATGGGCTCCCGCCTGCGCGGGAGCGACGGGGGGAATGGGGTATAGCTCCAACAAATAGCGTGCTCCCGCGCAGGCGGGAGCCCAGGGTGGAGGGCGCAACGCGAGCAACCCTGGGCTCCCGCCTGCGCGGGAGCACGGTTGGGGCGCTGGTAGCGACACTTGCTGCCTGTGCCCCGCAATCCGCAACCGCGCCCATCGCGCCCGAACGTCCGATGCGGATCGTCAGCCTGGATTATTGCGCGGACCAATATCTGCTCAAACTGGTAGACCGCGACCGCATCGCCGCAGTCTCTCCCGATGCAACCCGCGATTTCAGTTACATGCGCGCCGCCGCAACCGGTGTCCCCAGCGTCCGCCCGCGTGCGGAGGATGTGCTGGTATTGAAACCCGATCTCGTCATCCGCTCCTATGGCGGCGGGCCGGATGCGGCGGCGATGTTCGCGCGCGCCGGCGTGCCGGTGCTCCAGATCGGCTATGCGAATGACTTGGCCGCAATGCGACAGGTGCTGGTCGATACCGCCACCGGGCTGGGCGAAGGCGCGAAGGGTAAGGCGTTGGCGGCGGCCACGGACCGTCGCTTGGCTGCGCTGCCTGCGCCGGATGCGAAGCGAACGACCGCGCTTTACGTCACGCCGGGCGGGGTCACGTCCGGTCCCGGCGGGCTGGTGCACGAGATGCTGCGCTCGGCGGGCTACGATAATTTCGAGGCCGAGCCGGGTTGGCGCAGCCTGCCGCTCGAACGACTCGCGCATGAAGGGCCGGACCTGATCGCCAGCGCCAGTTTCTGGAACGCGCCGCCCGACCGCTGGAGCGCCGCGCGGCATCCGATCGTCGCGCGGGCGATGCGCGACACGCCGGTTGTCCCGATCGAAGGCGCGTGGACGGCGTGCGGCGGCTGGTTCCTGGTCGATGCGGTCGAGGCGCTCGCGAAGGCGCGGACGGAGAGGCCGCGATGAGCCGCGGGCTGAACCTGTGGCTGGGCGCGGGCGGGCTGGTCGCGATCCTCGCCGCATGTCTGCTGGGATCGACTCCGCTGCCGCCTGACCGGATGCTCGCGGCGCTGGTCGGCATGGGCGACGTCGCCGACCGGGTGATCGTCTGGGAAATCCGCCTCCCGCGCGCGCTGGCGGCGTGGGTGGTCGGCGTCGCGCTGGGGGCGAGCGGCGCGGCGTTGCAAGGCCTGCTCCGCAATCCACTGGCCGAACCCGGCGTGCTCGGGGTCAGCGCGTCGAGCGCGCTGGCCGCGACGATCACGCTCCATTTCGGCTTCGCCGCGCTGTCGCCCTTCGTCCTGCCGCTGGCCGCGATTGCCGGGGCGTGTGCCGCGACCGCGTTGCTCGCAGCCGCAGCGATCCGCGCGCAGTCGATGACGACGCTGATCCTGATCGGGGTCGGGCTGTCGAGCTTTGCCGCCGCGCTCATGTCGCTCCTCATGAACCTTGCCCCCAATCCGTTCACGCTGGCCGACATGGTCAACTGGATGATGGGATCGGTCGCCAATCGCGGACTGCCCGACATCGCGCTGGGCCTGCCGTTTCTGATCGTCGGGCTGGGGCTGCTCTATGCGACGCGGCGCGGATTGTCGGCGCTGACACTGGGCGAGGGAGCGGCGCAAGGGATCGGGCTGAACGTCCGCCGCCAGCGGCTGGCGACGGTGTTCGGGGCAGGGATCGCGACGGGTGCGTCGGTGGCGATTGCAGGCGCGATCGGGTTCGTCGGGATCGTCGCGCCGCATCTGGTGCGACCGTGGGTCGGGCATGATCCGGCGCGCAGTCTGGTGCCGTCGGCGTTGCTTGCCGGACTGTTCCTGGTGCTTGCGGACATCGTCGTGCGGGTGATGCCGGGCGAGAACGAACTGAAGCTGGGCGTCGTCGCGGCGTTGGTCGGTGCGCCCATCTTCCTGTTGATCGCGGTGCGGCGAAGGGGGCTGGCATGACGCTGATCGCACGCGGGATCGGCGTCGAGGCGGGCGGCACGACGTTGGTGGCGGACGCCGATCTGACGGTCTCGCCGAGTGAGCTGGTCGTGCTGCTGGGGCCGAACGGCGCGGGCAAGACCAGCTTGTTGCGGGCGGCGATCGGGCTGGCCGACGCGAGTGGCAGCGCGACGCTGGACGGCCAGACGACGGCTTCGATGCCCGCGGCGGCTCGCGCGCGCGCGCTCTCCTATCTGCCGCAGATGCGCCCGCTCGCCTGGCCCGCGAGGGTGCGCGACGTGGTGGCATTGGGGCGGTTTGCGCATGGCGTGACGCTGGGACGCTTGTCGCCGCGCGATGCCGAAGCGGTCGATGCGGCGCTGGTGCGCTGCGATCTGATCCCGCTGGCCGACCGCGCGACCGACACGCTGTCGGGTGGCGAGTTGGCGCGGGTCCATCTGGCGCGGGCGCTGGCGGCGGAAGCGCCGCTGATCGTCGCCGACGAACCGGTCGCGGCGCTCGATCCGCGGCATCAGCACCGGGTGATGGGGTTGCTCCGCGATTTCGTGCGCGATGGCGGCGGCGCGCTGGCGGTGCTGCACGACCTCGCGCTGGCGGCCGCCTATGCCGATCGGTTGGTATGGATGAAGGATGGCCGGGTGGTCGCTGAGGGATCGGTGCGCGAGACGATGACAGTCGAGCGGATTGCCGAGATTTACGGGGTGCGCGCGCGAATCATCGATGGCGATGTAATGATCGACGGGGCCGTCTGATCGACCCGGCTTCGACAGGCTCAGCCTGAGCGCCTTTCATTGTCAATCGCGCTCACCCTGAGCCTGTCGAAGGGTGCCTCCCCAATGCTTAGACCGTAAAACTCTCCCCGCACCCGCACGCGCCCTTGGCATTGGGGTTGGTGAACACGAACCCGGCGGTGAAATCATCCTCCACCCAATCCATCGTCGATCCGATCAGATAGAGCACCGACGCGCCGTCCACGAAGAAACTGCCGCCCGGCGTCTCGATCCGTTCGTCCATCGGATCGGCCTCGGTCACATAATCGACCGAATAGGCGAGGCCCGAACAGCCCCGCCGCGGAGTCGACAGCTTCACCCCGATCGCCCCTTCGGGTGCGCGCGCCATCAAATCGGCGATCCGCGCTTCCGACGAAGGCGTCAGAATAATCGCCGCCGGGCGGTTACGGGTCTGGGTTGTCGTCATCGTCTTCTCCATGTGCCCCGACGGAACCGGGCGCCCCTTTTCGAACTGCCCCCCCCCTGGGCGTGTCCCGGTTCCACTCGGATCATCACCGGCCTGGCCGCATCAATCCGAGCGGTCGTTTTGTTTCGCGGCCAGGCCGGTCATTCGTTCACAACATTCCGAGTTCGAGCTTCGCGTCGTCCGACATCTTTTGCGGATCCCAGGGCGGATCCCAGACGAGGTTGACCTCCGATGCGCCCACCCCCGGCACCGCGCCGACGCGCAATTCGACCTCGGCAGGCATCGATTCGGCGACCGGGCAATGCGGCGTCGTCAGCGTCATCGTCACGATCGCATGATTGTCGGGACCGATCTCGACGCCGTAGATCAGGCCCAGGTCATAGATATTGACCGGGATCTCGGGGTCGTAGATTTCCTTGATCGCCGCGATCACGGATTCGTAGAGTTCGCCGCCGGGCTCGGTCCCGGACAGCGCCTCGGGCTTTTTCGCGAGGAAGCCTTCGAGATAATCGCGCTTGCGCTCGAACGTCTCACGCGCCGCATCCTCGACCCGCGCCTTGGGCGGCGGGGTGACGGCATCGACCTCTTCGACCATGATCTTGCGCTCTTCGTTCATCCGAAAATCTTTCGTACCCGTTCCAGTCCGGCCACCAGCCGGTCGATGTCATTCTCGCCGTTATAGACGCCGAAGCTCGCGCGCGCGGTCGCGGGCACGCCGAGCAGGTCCATCAGCGGCTGGGCGCAGTGATGCCCGGCGCGGATCGCGACCTGGCCCTCGTCCAATATGGTGCCGATGTCGTGGGGATGAACCCCCTCCACCGCGAAGCTGACGATGCCTGCCGAGTCCTCCGGCCCGAACAGCCGCACGCTGTTGAGCGACGACAGTGCCTCGCGGGTCTTCGTCACCAAGGCGGCCTCGTGCACGTGGATGCGGTCGAGGCCGATCGTCTCGACATAATCGATCGCGGTGTGGAGCCCGAGCACGCCGACGATGTGCGGCGTCCCGGCCTCGAACCGCGCGGGCGGGGGGGCATAGGTGGTGCGCTCGAAGGTTACGCGGTCGATCATCGCGCCGCCGCCCTGCACTGGCTGCGTTGCCTCGAGCAGATTGGTGCGACCCCAGAGCACGCCGATGCCGGTCGGGCCGTAGAGCTTGTGCCCGGAAAACAAGTAGAAATCGCAGTCCAGCGCCTGCACATCGACCGCGATGCGCGGGACCGCCTGGCAGCCGTCGAGCAGCAGCTTCGCGCCGACAGCGTGCGCCAGGTCCGCGGCGCGGCGGGCGTCGAGGACCGAGCCGAGCACGTTCGACACATGCGCCAGCGCCACCAGCTTGTGCTCGCGCGTCAGCATGGCTTCCATCGCGTCGAGATCGATGCGGTGGTCTTCGGTCAGCGGCACGACGTCGATGTGCGCGCCGACCCGCTCCGCGACCATCTGCCACGGCACGATGTTCGAATGATGCTCGAGCGCGGAAAGGAGGATGCGGTCGCCCGCCTTCAGGTGATGCGCGGCCCAGCCTTGCGCGACGAGGTTGATCGCCTCGGTCGCGCCGCGAACGAAGACGATCTCGTCGGGCGCAGGGGCATTGATGAACTGGGCCACGCGGCGGCGCGCGGCTTCATAGGCGAGCGTCATATCCGCCGACCGCTGATACACGCCGCGATGCACCGTGGCATAGGTCGTGTCATAACCGCGGGTGATCGCGTCGATCACGGCGCGTGGCTTCTGCGCGGTGGCAGCGGTGTCGAGATACGCCCAGCCGTCGGGGATCGCCGGAAAATCGGCGAGCAGGTCGAGCGGGCGGGCGTCGAGTTGGACGTCAGCCACGAGCCAACCTCCCCGTTTGTTTCGAGCGAAGTCGAGAAACGTGTTCCGAGCATCCAGCAAGCGTTTCTCGACTGCGCTCCAAACGAACGGGTTGGGTGGAGCACATACTCACAACGCCCGCTCCAGCCAGCGTTCCGCATCCGCAGCGAACGCCGCGCGCACCGTCTCGTCGCCGATCCGGTCGATCGCGTCCGCCACGAATGCCCGTGTCAGCAGCGCGGTCGCGCGCGCTTCGTCGATGCCGCGCGACTGGAGATAGAAGAGCGCGGCACGATCGAGTTCGCCGACCGTCGCGCCATGCGCGCACTTCACGTCGTCGGCGAAGATTTCGAGTTCGGGTTTCAGGTTCACAGTCGCGGTGCGCTGGAGTAGCAGGCCGCGCAACGACTGCTCGCCATCGGTCTTCTGCGCGCCGCGTGCGACTTCGACGCGGGCGGCCAGGCTGGCGGTCGAGCGGTCGGCGGCGACCGCGCGCCAGACCTGTTTGCTGGTGCCATATTCGGCTTCGTGGCGCAGCGCGACTGCGGCTTCCTGACGCTGTTCGTCACGGGTCAGCAGCGCGCCGCCCATCTCCGCAAAGCCGCCTTCGCCGGTGACGCGGATGTGACCGTCGATGCGGCTGCCCATGCCGCCGGCACCGAGGAAGATCGACACCAGGCTGGCGGCCGCGCCGACCTCTGCCTCGTCGCGGATCGACACGAAGCCGTCCGATTGCAGCAGGCGGACCGAGCGCATCAGCCGTGCGCCTTCGCCCAGCGTGATGTGGGTGAGGCGATTGGTCCAGCCTTGACCGACATAGGTTTCGACGACCTCCGCCACCGCGTCCTTGGCAAGCGTAATGCGCGCGGGGACGTGGTTTTCGCCACCGGTCGAGACGTGGACGATCTGCACCGGGCCGGTGGCATGTTCGTGGCCGAGCGTCAGCGACCAGCCTTCGCCGGTCGCACGCGCGCCGAGCGGGTGGGCGGTGTTTAGTGGCAGGCGTTCGACCGCGACCTTGCCGGGGCGGCTGTGCGCGGGTTCGAACTGGCCATCGACAAAGGTCAGGCGCGGCCCGTCGAGGTCGAGGAACTGTGCCGCGATATCAACGCCGGTTGCCGCGGAGGGTGCATCCGCCGCAGCCTCAAGCGCAGGCAGGTCGGCCCAGCGCCAATCCTCACGGACCGCGCGCGGGATGGTGATCGCGTTCATCGTTCCTCCCCGGCACGGGGAGGGGGACCGGCGCAGCCGGTGGAGGGGGCTATCCTCATGGCGCAACGCGAGTGGAGACCCCCCTCCACCATGCTGCGCATGGTCCCCCTCCCCGTGCCGGGGAGGATAAGGTTGCGCATCCTCACGCCGCCACCGCCGCATAGCCTTCGCGCTCCAGCGTTTGGGCCAGTTCCGGCCCGCCCGACGCGACGATCTTCCCATCCGCCAGCACATGGACGAAATCGGGCTGCACATAGTCGAGCAATCGCTGGTAATGGGTGATCAGCAGCACCGCCTTGTCGGGTGCGCGCATGATGCGGTTGATGCCGTCGCCGACTGCCTTCAGCGCGTCGATGTCGAGCCCGCTGTCGGTCTCGTCGAGGATCGCGAGACGGGGCGCGATGATCCCCATCTGCACCATTTCGTTGCGCTTTTTCTCGCCGCCCGAAAAGCCGACATTGACCGGGCGCTTGAGCATTTCCTGATCCATGCCCAGCGCATCGGCCTGCGCGCGCGCGATCTTCAGGAATTCGGCGCCCGACAGTGGGCCTTCGCCGCGACCTTTACGCTGCGCGTTGAGCGCCTCGCGCAGGAATTGCACGTTGGAGATGCCGGGAATTTCGACCGGATATTGAAAGCCGAGGAACAAGCCGAGCGCGGCGCGTTCGTGCGGTTCCATGTCGAGCAAATCGACCCATTCACCATCCTCGTCATTGCGAGCGGAGCGAAGCAATCCAGCGTCGCCTTCGCTGCCCTGGATGGCGTCGTCGCTGCGCTCCTCGCCATGACGGGTGAGGAAACGGGCGGTCCCTTCGATCACCTCGTAACCGGGCCGCCCGCCGAGCACATAGCCAAGCGTCGATTTGCCCGCGCCGTTCGGCCCCATGATCGCGTGGATTTCCCCCGCATTGATGGTGAGCGATAAGCCCTTGAGGATCGGCTTGCCGCCGATTTCGGCGTGGAGGTTGGTGATTTTAAGCATTGTCATCCTTTAAGCCCCTCCCCTTCAGGGGAGGGGTTGGGGTGGGGCGTCGCCGAACGGCCTGCGGTCTCGGCAAGCACGGTCGCAATCAAACCGCAACACCCCGTCCATATTTGTCATCACGTCGCCGTTGGTAACCCGCACGACCCGATAGCCGCGTTCGTCCAGCAGATCGTCGCGCAACCGATCCTTCTTCATCGTGGGTGTCGCCGTCGACTTCGACGATCAGCTTCTGTCGGGGACACAGAAAGTCGGCGATGAAGGGCGCGATGACCGACTGACGCCGGAACTTGTGCCCATCAAGTCGGCCGTTCGATAGCGCGCGCCAGAGACGTTTTTCAGGTTCGGTGGGGTTGTTCCGCATTTCCGCCGCGCGTTCGTGTAACAGGGCGAGGCGCTCTGCGGAGAGGCCCCACCCCCGTCCCCTCCCCTGAAGGGGAGGGGTGTTAAGGCGGCGTGCGTCGTCGGTGGCGGTCAGGATCATCCGACGCTCCCCTCAAGCGAAATGCCCAGCAGCTTCTGCGCCTCGACCGCGAATTCCATCGGCAGTTGCTGGAGCACTTCCTTCGCAAACCCGTTGACGATCAGCGCCACCGCGCTTTCGGCGTCCAGCCCGCGCTGCATCGCGTAGAACATCTGGTCGTCGCTGATCTTGGAGGTCGTCGCCTCATGCTCGATCTGAGCCGACGGATTGCGGACTTCGATATAGGGCACGGTATGCGCGCCGCACTGGTCGCCCAACAGCAATGAATCGCACTGGGTGAAGTTGCGGACGCCTTCCGCATTCGGCCCGACGCGCACCAGCCCGCGATAGGTGTTGTCCGAGCGCCCGGCCGAAATCCCCTTCGACACGATGGTCGATCGCGACCCCTTGCCGTTGTGGATCATCTTGGTGCCAGTATCGGCTTGCTGGCGGTTGTTGGTCACCGCGACCGAATAGAATTCGCCGACGCTGTTTTCGCCGTTCAGCACGCAGCTCGGATATTTCCAGGTGATGGCGCTACCGGTTTCGACCTGGGTCCACGACACCTTGCTGTTCCGCCCCTGACACAAGGCGCGCTTGGTCACGAAATTGTATATGCCGCCCTTGCCGTTCTCGTCGCCGGGATACCAGTTCTGGACGGTTGAATATTTGATCTCGGCATCGTCGAGCGCGATCAGTTCGACAACCGCGGCGTGGAGCTGATTCTCGTCGCGCATCGGCGCGGTGCAGCCTTCGAGGTAGGACACATAGGCGCCCTTGTCGGCGACGATCAGGGTGCGTTCGAACTGTCCCGTATTTTCGGCATTGATGCGGAAATAGGTCGACAGCTCCATCGGGCAGCGCACGCCCTCAGGGATATAAACGAACGTGCCGTCGGAGAAGACCGCGCAATTCAGTGTCGCGAAGTAGTTGTCGTGCATCGGCACGACCCTGCCCAGCCATTTGCGGACGAGATCGGGATATTCCTTGATCGCCTCGCTGATCGACCGGAAGATGACGCCCGCGGCCTCCAGTTCCTTGCGGAAGGTGGTCGCGACCGACACGCTGTCGAACACCGCGTCCACTGCAACCTTGCGCGCGCCCTCGACCCCCGCGAGCACTTTCTGTTCCTCGATCGGGATGCCGAGCTTTTCGTAAACGCGCAGGATTTCGGGATCGACCTCGTCCAGCGAACCCAGTTTCGGCTTCGCCTTGGGCTCGGCGTAATAATAGGCATCCTGATAATCGATCGGGTCGATGTTCAGCTTGGCCCAGTCGGGGGCCTCCATCGTTTCCCACAGACGAAACGCCTTCAGCCGCCAGTCGAGCATCCATTCGGGCTCGCCCTTCTTGGCGGAAATAAACCGGACGGTTTCTTCGCTCAGCCCCTTGGGCGCGAAGTCCTGCTCGATATCGGAGGAGAAGCCCCACTCATATTTCTTGTTCGCGGCGGCAAGCGCCTCTGCGTTCTTGGTGGCCATGATTACAAGCTCCGTACCCCGGCGGAGGCCGGGGTCCAGTTGGGGAGGGGGTCGGTGGCGCGCGCTGCGCGCGGCGTCGGTTCGCCGACTGGGCCCCGGCCTTCGCCGGGGTGTGATGAGAGTTGAGCGAGGCTGATTGCCGCAAGTGCCCCACGCACCGCGCCATTCACCGCGTTCGCGTGCGGCTTGACCCGGCAATTGCCCTCGATCGCGCAATCATGTTTGCCCGCATCGACACACGCGGTCAGCGCGATCGGGCCTTCGATCGCCTCGACGATATCGGCCAGGCTGATCGCGGCGGGCGGACGCGACAGGCGAAAACCGCCGCCGGTGCCGCGTGCGCTTTCGATCAGGCCCGCGGCGGACAAGCGGCTCACCAGTTTCTGCACGGTCGGCAGCGGCAGGCCGGTTTCCTCCGCCAACAGCGTCGCGTTCAGTCGCGCGACTCCGCCGCAATGGCGGGCCGCGGCGCTGAGCATGACGACGGCATAATCTGCCTGGGCGGATAGACGCATGTGCGAATGGTTCTCAAATCGGAACGAATCGTTCCGATTGGGCAGATGGGGGCGTTCGGCGCGCGCGTCAACCGCTCGCGCCTCAGGTTTCCGAGATCATCGGATTAATCCGGCCGGTCAGGCTGTGCCGTCCGGCAATGGTGAGTTGGGCGAGCAAATTGGGCTGTTCGCGCAATTGCACCGGGGTCAGCCCGGTGAACTGCTTCACCTCGCGGATGAAATGCGACTGGTCGTAAAAGCCGCGCTCGATGAGCGCGCCGGGGTCGGCTTCGTGCGCGGCGAGCGCGACCGCCGCCTTCAACGCACGATATTTGCGCGCCAGCAATTTTGGGGGAGCGCCATAGAGCGCGTTGCAACGCCGCTCGACCTGGCGGCGCGACAGGCCGGTGGCGGCGACCAGATCGTCGACCTCTGGCGAGGGGTTGGCCGCGAGCCAGGCGTCGACCTGAGCGACAAAGCTCGACTGGCGGCGCGCCCGCGCGGTCAAGCCCGCGATCATCGCTTCGACGATGGCGACCATGCCCGCGGTCCCCTCGGCCTGCATCAGCGCATCCGCGGCATCGTCGATCGCGCGACCGAGCAATTCGTGGGCGTCGACGACATGGTTGAGGAAAGAGGACGCGCTCGCCCCGGTGATCGCCGCCCAACCCGCGGGCGTGATGCCCGCGCCGAATACGTGCACCGGTCCCTCCGCCACCACGCGCATCGCGCCGCTGGTTGGGCCGACCACATGATGCGCGGGCGCCTCCTGAACGCTACCGCCGGCAAAGTGATAGGTCGCGCCGCCCGGCGACAGGCGGAACCGCAGCTGGGCGTGATCCGCTCGCTCGGTATCCTCGAAGCGCGGCACATCGGCGCGGAAATGGTAGAACAAAGTGAATATCTCGGCGGCACCAGCGCCAGGCACCGCATAGTCGAGCGTGATCGACATGCGTTCCGTCCCCCTGTTGACGGATGCCGATAGTAACCCGTTTCGTGATCGAAAGAAATGGCCCCGCAGCCTGAAAGGCCGCAGAGCCATTAGGGTTAAGCGTTCGTCGATGACGTCCGCTTCGGGTCGCAGGAATGGGATAATCGATTCGCATCCGTTTCGTATTGGATGGAATCGCCATTTCGGATCGAAACGGCACGGGCTTTGACGAATATCGCGCCTTGCGCCATGCGAAAACGCGATGTTCAGCACCCTTCGCCCGCTCCTGTTCAAACTCGACCCCGAGTCGGCGCATCGCCTGACGATTCGCAGCCTGGCCGCGTGGCAGGCGGCGGGGTGTCCGGGGGCACCCTCGCGACCGAAACGCCGTCCAGTGACGATTGCCGGAATCGAATTTGCGCATCCGGTCTGTCTGGCTGCCGGGTTCGACAAGGATGCGGAGGCGATCGACGCGTGCCATGCGCTGGGCTTTGCCGGAGTCGAGGTTGGGACTCTGACCCCGCGTGCCCAGGCGGGCAATCCCAAGCCGCGCCTGTTCCGGCTGGCCGAGGATCGCGGCGTCATCAACCGGATGGGGTTCAACAATGGCGGGATCGACGCCGCGCTTCCCCGCGTGGCGGCTGCCAGGCGGCGCGGCGTGGTCGGCGTGAATGTCGGCGCCAACAAGGATTCGAGCGACCGCATCGCCGATTATGCAGGCGCGGTGGCAAAGGCGGCGGCGCTGGCCGACCATGTGACGATCAACATTTCGTCGCCCAATACGCCGGGTTTGCGCGATCTGCAGGATCCGGCGATGCTCGGCGAATTGCTGGCGGCGTGCGACGGCGCACGGATGGTCGCGAGCAACCGCGTGCCGCTGTTCCTGAAGATCGCCCCCGATCTCGATCGCGCTTCGCTTGAGTCGATCGTACGGACGGTGATCGATGGCGGAGTCGATGCGCTGATCGTGTCGAATACCACCATCTCGCGCCCCGAACTGAGGTCGCGCGATCGGGGCGAGGCCGGGGGGCTGTCGGGACAGCCGCTCAAGCTGCTGGCACGCGAGAAACTGGGGGAGGTTGCGGCGATCGCAAACGGGGCGATCCCGTTGATCTCGGCAGGCGGCATCGACAGCGCCGACGAAGCGCGGCGGCGGCTGGATATGGGGGCGAAGCTGGTTCAGCTCTATTCGGCAATGGTGTTCGAAGGACCGGGCCTCGCGCGCCGCATCGCGAACGGGATTTGATCGCTCGGCCCGATCACTGTCCTCGCGACAATCGGTTGGATCGATTTACACCGCTCGCGCATTCTTGCCCGCATGAGGAGACCCCGCATGTCGCGCGATCTGGCGAAAACATTGAGCTATCTGGTGATCCATCTGGGGATCGGGTTCACCGTCGCTTATCTGTTTACCGGGTCGGTCGCGATCGCGGGCGGCATCGCGCTGGTCGAACCTTTGTGCAACGCCGTCGCCTATTTCTTCCACGAAAAAGCGTGGAACGCGCGGATGACGCCGCGCAAGCTGCTCGACATCCTCGTCCACCGCCATCCCATGCCGGGAAGGGCGGATTGACGTTACGGCCTTGCGCCCCTGCGATTAGCGGTTAGTCCTTTCGCCAACGATATAAGCGAGAGGCAAGTTGGCCCCATGCGGCAGCTCGAACATTTCCCCAATCTGGTCACCATGTTCTTCACCCGTGCGCGCGAGAATGGCGACAAGCCGTTCCTGTGGGCGAAGCAGGGCGGTGGCTGGGTGTCGATCAGTTGGGCCGACGCCGCGCGACAGGTGGCGAGCCTCGCCGCCGGGCTGACCGCGATCGGGCTGAAGCCCGGCGACCGGGTGATGCTGGTCAGCGAGAACCGCCCCGAATGGTGCATTTCCGACCTGGCGATCATGGCGGCGGGCTGCGTGACGGTGCCGACCTATGTGACCAATACCGAGCGGGACCACACGCACATCATCGAAAATTCAGGCGCGGCGGCGGTGATTGTATCGACCGCGAAACTGGCACGCGTGCTGCTTCCGGCCGCGCTCCATTCGGACAATCTCCACCATGTCATCGGCATGGAGGATTTGAAGATCGGCCAGTCGGGCACGCTCGATTTCCATCACTGGTCCAGCCTGATCGCCGACCACTTGACCGAGCCCGAAGCGGCGGCCGCGCGCGCGCAGTTCAAGCGTGAGGACCTGGCCTGCATCATCTATACCTCGGGCACCGGCGGCGCGCCGCGCGGAGTGATGCAGCATCACGGCGCGATCCTTCATAACGTCGAGGGGTGCTGCGCGGTCATCAGCGAGGATTTCGGCTGGGGGGACGAGGTGTTCCTGTCGTTCCTCCCGCTCAGCCACGCCTATGAGCATTCGGGTGGTCAGCATTTCCCGATCGGGCTGGGCGGGCAAATCTATTATTCCGAAGGGCTCGACAAGCTGGCGTCGAATATCGAGGAGACGCGCCCCACCATCATGGTCGTCGTGCCGCGACTGTTCGAAGTGCTGCGCACCCGGATCAGCAAGGCGGTGGAGAAACAGGGGAAGGTTTCCGCCTATCTGCTCGACCGCGCGGTTGCGATCGGCGGCAAGAAGGCGGAGACCGGCAAGGTTTCGCTCGGTGACATGCCGATGAACCTGATCGTCAACCGGCTGCTCAAACCCAAGATTTCGAAGCGCTTCGGCGGGCGTATGAAGGCGATGGTGTCTGGCGGGGCGCCGCTGACCCCCGAGGTCGGCAATTTCTTCCAGTCGCTCGGCCTCACCTTCCTGCAAGGCTATGGCCAGACCGAGGCCGCGCCGGTGATTTCGTGCAACCGCCCGTCGGCGGGGCTGAAGATGGACACGGTCGGCCCACCGCTCAAAAATACCGAAGTGCGGATCGCCGAGGACGGCGAAATCCTGGTCCGCGGCGAACTGGTGATGCACGGTTACTGGCGCAACGAGGAAGAAACCGCGCGCGTCCTGAAAGCCGACCCGGCGGAACCCGGCGGTGCCCCCTGGCTGCACACCGGCGATATCGGCCTGATCGACGAGGCCGGACGCATCAAGATCACCGATCGCAAGAAGGACATCATCGTCAACGACAAGGGCGATAACGTCGCCCCGCAAAAGATCGAAGGGATGCTGACGCTCCAGAACGAGATCGTCCAGGCGATGATCTATGGCGACCGCAAGCCCTATATGACCGCGGTGCTGGTCCCTGACCCCGACTGGACTCAAGAATGGTGCGCCGCCAATGGCGACAAATGCGATTTCGTTAGCCTGGCCAAGAATCCCGGCTATCGCGCGGCGCTGAATGCCGCGGTCGAGCGGGTGAACAAGGATTTGTCGGTCACCGAACGCGTCCGCCGCTTCATCCTCGCCGACGCGCCCTTCGCGATCGAGAACGAACAACTCACCCCGAGTCTGAAAATCCGCCGCCATGTCTTGCGCGCGGCCTATGGCGATCGACTGGATGCGCTCTACAAACAGGGATGACCCGACCAATCCTGCCGCCGGGGTCCGGCGACTGCGCGCGCTACCGGGGGCAGGACCGCGTGGCGCGCCGGGCTGGGATAATCGGCCCGGCATGCTATCACCGCGCGCCATGCTCCGCTTCACCCGCACCATCACCGCAACGGCCGAGGACATCGACGAACTCGGCCATGTAAACAACGCGGTCTGGGTCCGCTGGATTCAGGATGTCGCCGTCGCCCACTGGATTGCCGTCGCCCCAGCGGAATACGCCCGAGCCTATATCTGGGTCGTGACCCGGCACGAAATCGATTATCGCGGCAATGTCGGCGCGGGAGGAGCGGTGACCGCCGAAACCTGGGTCGAAACCCCACCGCGCGGCGCGCGATTCGATCGCCATATGCGCTTCACCGGCACCGATGGCCGCGTCAAGGTCGAGGCGCGAACCACATGGGCGATCGTCGAGCGCGAATCCGGCCGCATCGTCCGCGTGCCGAAAGCGATAGCAACGCTGTTTCTCCCGCTCTAACCAGCAACCCTGTCAAGGAGCAGATGCACGCCGTCAGATAATCTCGCCACTCAGCCGCTGACACACCATGTCGAGCTGGTCCAGCGTCGCATAATTGAGCGTCAGCGTTCCGCCCTTGTCGCCATGCGCGATCCGTACCTTCAGCCCCAGTACGTCGCCAAGTTGCTGTTCGAGTGCCGCGATATCGGCATCGCGGGCAAAGTCGGCACGGCCATGGTCGAAACTGGGCTGGCGTTCGCGCCGCTTCGCATCGGGCTTGGCGTTGCGCGCCAGCTTTTCGGTGTCGCGCACCGACAGGCCGTCGTCGCGCACGCGGATCGCGAGGCGCTCGGCGTCGGGCGCACCGATCAGCGCGCGAGCATGGCCCATCGACAGGTCGCCCGCAACCACCATCGCCTGAACCGGGTCGGGAAGATCGAGCAATCTCAATAGGTTAGCGACATGGCTGCGCGATTTGTTGACGATCTTGCCCAGCGCTTCCTGGCTGTGGTCGAATTCGACGATCAGCTTCTTATACGCCTGAGCCTCTTCGATCGCGTTCAGGTCCTGGCGTTGGATATTCTCGACCAGCGCGATTTCCAGCGTTTCGGTATCGGCGAGCTCGCGGACCACCACCGGGACCTCGTGGAGGCGCGCGCGCTGGGCGGCGCGCCAGCGGCGCTCTCCGGCGATAATCTGATAGCCCTTGCCGCGCGGACGCACGACGATCGGCTGGATGATGCCGTGCGCGGCAATCGAATCGGCGAGTTCGTTCAGCGCATCCTCGTCGAAATGACGGCGCGGCTGTCCGGGGTGCGGGGCGAGTGCGCTGACCGGCATGGTGCGCAGATTCTGCGCCGGTTCGTGCCCGCGCTCATTTTCCTCGACTACGCCGCCATCGCCAAGCAATGCGCTCAATCCGCGGCCCAGGCCGGGGCGGGTTTTGGTGCGGGTCTTATCGGTGTCGCTCATGCCGCCTTCGCAGATTTGGGGAGTCGATGGATGAGTTCGCGGGCCAGCGCGATATAGGCCTCCGACCCCGCACAGCGATGGTCGTAGATCAGCGCGGGCATGCCGTGGCTGGGTGCCTCAGACAGCCGGACGTTGCGCGGGATGACGGTGTCGAACACCACCTTGCCGAGCACCGCGCGGACATCGTCCGACACCTGATCGGTCAGGCGGTTGCGACGGTCGTACATGGTGAGGACCACGCCCAAAATCGACAGGCCGGGATTGAAGCGGGTGCGGATGCGATCGACGGTACCGAGCAACTGGCTCAACCCCTCGAGCGCGAAAAATTCGCATTGCAGCGGCACGAGCAGCGAATGCGATGCGACCATCGCGTTGACGGTGAGCAGGCCGAGCGAAGGTGGGCAATCGATCAGCACGACGTCCCAGCGGTCAGCACCGCGCGAGAGCGCGCGATCGAGGCGGTGCGTTCGCGCTTCGAAATCTATCAGCTCAATCTCCGCGCCCGACAGATCGACGGTGGCGGGCACGATGTCGAGGCCGGGGACGTTGGTGGGAATGGCCGCTTCGTCGGCGGTCAGATCACTGATGAGCAACTCGTAGGACGATTTATCACGCTCTCCGCGAGCTACGCCGAGCCCGGTCGATGCGTTGCCTTGCGGGTCGAGGTCGATCAACAGCACCCGCGATCCGGTCGCGGCGAGTGCGGTCGCGACGTTGATCGCCGTGGTGGTCTTGCCCACCCCACCCTTTTGATTGGCGATCGTGACGACGATCATCGGCGGCGCACCCCTTGGGCGACCACGATTTTTGAATCGGGATGGGTGATGCTCTGTTCCACGTGGAACGAACCTTGCCACGCCTTGCGCGCTTCATCCACCTCCGATTGCGCTGATTGTCCCTTAGGCAGCAGCCAAACGGTGTCTTTATCGGACAGGTGGTGGGCATTGGCGAACAGCGCCGGGAGCGCAGCGACGGCGCGCGCGCTGATAAAGGCGGCGGCTGCGCGAGGTTCAATCGCTTCGACCTTTGCGAGCGATGTGGTGGCCTGAACAAGCTGCAACTCTTCGAGGCAGCTGTCGAGGAAATCGACGCGCTTCCGGCGCGGTTCGACCATCATGATGGGGGCATCGCGCAGGATGGCGATAACGATGCCGGGCAGGCCTGCGCCGGTGCCAATGTCGATCCACGAGCCGTCCGACGCATCGGCAAACGACAGGAGTTGGGCCGAATCGACGATGTGCCGCGCCCAAATTTCGCCAATGCTGGATTTCGAGACGAGGTTCTGATGCTGCGATTCGGCGATCAGCAGGGCGACGAATGCGGCGAGCTTCGCCTCGCGAGCGGTACCAAAGCGATCGACGATCCACTGCCGGGCCTCGTCCTCGGTCATGCGGCGCGCTTCCGGCTGTGGAGCAGGATGGCGGACAGCGCCGCGGGCGTGACGCCACGGACGCGTGCCGCCGCGCCAAGCGTTTCGGGCCGGGCAAGGCCTAACCGCTCGACCATCTCGCGCGACAGGCCGGGGATGGCCGACCAGTCGTCGATGGCGGCGAGCGAGACGGCCTCATTGGCGCGCAACGCATCGACTTCGCTCGCCTGGCGATCGAGATAGGGGGCATAGCGCGCATCCTCGACCACTTCGTCGAGCGCGGCGCGGTCATGGCGATCGGGGTCGATCAGGTGGGCGGGCTCGACCCCGGGGAAGCGCAGCCAGTCCCAACCGCTGCGGGTGGCGCCATCGGCGGACAGCGACGCCCCGCGCTCGATCAGGTCGGTGACGCCGTGGCGGGCGCCGAGGTCGTTCCGAACCGCATCGAGCGCAGCGGCGTGGCGCTGCTGGTGCGTGCGCCGTGCGTCGCCCAGCGCGCCGGCGGCGGCCGCAATCTCGCCCAGCCGCGTCTCCGCATTGTTGGCACGCAGGCGAAGGCGGAACTCGGCGCGGGCGGTGAGCATGCGATAGGGTTCGGTGACACCTTGCAGGATCAGATCGTCGATCATCACGCCAAGATAGCTACTGGCGCGCTCGAGGATCGTCGGCGCGCGACCCAGCGCATGCGCGGCGGCGTTGATCCCCGCGATCAGGCCCTGCCCTGCCGCTTCTTCATACCCGGTGGTGCCGTTGATCTGGCCTGCGCAGAATAGGCCGGGTGTTGCGCGATATTCGAGCGCTGCGGACAGCGCGCGCGGATCGATATGATCATATTCGACCGCATAGCCGTGAGTGGCGATTACGGCGTGTTCGAGCCCGGCGATCGAGCGAATCATCGCCTCCTGCACATCGTCGGGCAGTGACGTCGAGATGCCGTTGGGATAGACGAGATGGGTGTCGAGCCCCTCGGGTTCGAGGAAGATTTGATGCCCGTCGCGATCGGCAAAGCGGTGAATCTTGTCCTCGATGGAGGGGCAATAGCGCGGCCCCTGCGCGCCGATCGCGCCAGAGAACAGCGGCGAGCGGTCGAGCGATGCGCGAATGATGTCGTGCGTTGCCGCATTGGTGCGGGTGATCGCGCAACGCAACTGCGGCAAGGGACGATGGGTCGTGATCGCCGACATGGTCCAGGGATCGGTGTCAGAAGGCTGCTCCTCCAACGCGGCCCAGTCGATCGTCCGCCCATCGATGCGCGGCGGCGTGCCGGTCTTCAATCGCGCGATCGGCAGGCCCAGCTCGCGGAGCTGAACCCCTAGTCGGGCGGCGGCACGTTCGTCGACCCGCCCGCCCTCGGCGCGGAAGTCGCCGCGGAAAATACGTCCCGACAGAAAGGTGCCGGTCGCGAGGATGACCGAAGGGGCGTCGAGCGATGTGCCATCCGAAAGATCGACCCCCGCGACGCGGTCACCCAACAGGCGGAGCGCCGCGGCCTCGCCCTCGACCACCGTCAATCCAGGCTGTGCAGCCAACATCGACTGAATCGCGGCGGCATAGCGGGTGCGATCCGCCTGGACGCGCGGGCCTTGTACGGCACTGCCCTTCGAGCGGTTGAGCATCCGATAGTGAATGCCCGCCGCATCGGTGGCGCGCGCCATCAACCCGTCGAACGCATCGACCTCGCGGACCAGATGCCCCTTGCCCAATCCGCCGATCGCCGGGTTGCACGACATCGCCCCGATCTTGCTCGCGTCGAAGCTGACCAACGCAACGCGTGCGCCGCAGCGCGCCGCAGCGGCAGCCGCCTCGGTCCCGGCGTGGCCGCCGCCGATCACGATCACATCGAATGAGGTCATGGCCCTCGCGCTAATCGAAAGCGGCGCGATCGTCAAAACTGTTCCACGTGGAACGGGCTATTTGCCGATGCAGAAGCGCGAAAAGAGCGCATCGAGCATCGCTTCGACATCGGCCCGACCGGTAATCCGATCGAACGCAGCACGGGCGGCGCGGAGTGATTCACCGATCAGGATGACATCGTGCTCGGCGATGCCTGAATTCAACCAGTCACGTGCGTCCCCTGCGAGGGCACGTTGGCGAGCGTTGAGTGCGGGCCGATCGAGTGTCGGCAATCGCGCCGCGGCGGCTTGCTCGATCGCGCCCCACAATACATCCAGCCCCTCGCCGGTTTCGGCAGACAGAGCCAGTCGGTCACCCCCGGCTCCCTTGCGCTCGACGAGGTCGTTGCGCGCATGGATGGCGATCATCACCGGCCCGTCGACCGGCGGCGGATCGTGGTCGCCCAGCCACAACAGGATATCCGAAGCCCCGACCGCCTCGCGCGCTCGGTCCATGCCGATCGCCTCGATCGCGTCGTCGCCCGCTTCGCGCAAACCAGCCGTATCGGTGAAAAGATAGGCGATGCCGTCGCGCGACACCGGCGCCTCGATCCGGTCGCGCGTCGTGCCCGCGATGGGCGAGACGATCGCCGCATCGCGTCCGATCAGGCGATTGAGCAGAGTCGACTTGCCACTGTTGGGCGGTCCGGCCAGCACCACCCGGATGCCGTCGCGCAGTCGTTCGACCGGGGGTTCGGCCAGCACCGCCGCGATCTCCGACGCCAGCGCTGCCATGTCTCGGCGGATCACCGGCAAATCGCCCGCGTCGCCGACGTCATCTTCGTCGCTATGGTCGATCTGGGCCTCGGTGCGTGCAGATAGCGCCAGCGTGCGCGCCGCCCAGCCATCGACCAGTCGTCCGATCGCGCCCTCGGCGGCGGCAATCGCCGCGCGACGCTGGCTTTCGGTCTCTGCCGCGAGCAGATCGCCCAGCCCTTCGGCTTCGGTCAGGTCGATCCGGCCATTGGCCAATGCCTGACGCGTGAACTCGCCGGGTTCGGCTTCGCGAAGACCGTCGATCTTCGCCAGTGCGCCCAGCACCGCGGCGACCACCGCCCTGCCCCCGTGGAGGTGCAATTCGACCAGATTCTCGCCCGTGGCGGTCGCGGGCGCGTCGAACCTCAGGATCAACGCGCGATCGAGCGTATCGCCCGTGTCCGCATCCGTCAGTCGCCGCAACGCGGGAACGCGCGGTTCGGGAATGTGCGTCATCAGCCTTTCGGCGGCATCGATCGCCTTGGGTCCGCTGATACGGACGACCGCGATGGCTGCCGGGGGTGCGCCACTCGACATCGCGTAAATTGTGGCGGTCACGCGCGCGTCAGCCTTTTTTCGACGACGTGCCCGCCAGGTCGAACAACTGGCGCCACATGCCCAGCCCCGCCTCACCCATCGGCGCCCAGCTCTTCATCATCTGGTCTAACAGCTCGGGACTTGCGCCTTTTTCCAGTGATTCCAATAACATACCAATATAGTGGTCATGGACGGGGGTGAAGTCGGGAAGCCCCATCGCGCGCCGCGCCTCTTCGGGCGTGCACTCGACTTCGACGTTGATCTTCATGGGCTTCGTCTCCCGCTTGAGCGCGGTGCGTGCCCGCTGCTAGCCTTGATGGGACTCTATGCACGCGAGCGCGTTTGCATGGCAACTTCGTTCGATCCTCAACCCACAGGAGATAACATGAGCGACACCATCCGCATCGACGCCATCGACGGCAGCGGCAGTTTCGACGCCTATGTGGCGCGGCCAGATGCCGCACCGAAAGCCGCGATCGTCGTCATCCAAGAGATTTTCGGCGTCAATCCGGGCATTCGGCAAAAATGCGATGGACTTGCGGCGGACGGCTATCTGGCGATCGCGCCCGACCTGTTCTGGCGGCTGGAGCCAGGGGTTCAACTCGATCCTGACGTGAAGGCCCAGTTCGACGCCGCGCTCGCGCTGATGGGCAAGTTCGATCAGGACAAGGGCGTTGCCGATATCGAAGCGACGATCCGCGCGGCGCGCGAGCAGGTCGGCGGCGGCAAGGTCGGCGCGGTCGGATACTGTCTGGGCGGGCGGCTGGCCTATATGACCGCCGCGCGGACCGATGTGGATGCGACGGTCGGATATTATGCGGTCGGCATCGACGGACTGCTGGGTGAGAAAAACGCCATCGCCCATCCGCTGATGCTCCACATCGCGGGCGACGACGGCTTTGTGCCGAGCGACGTTCAGGCGAAGATGCACGAGGGGCTGGATGAGCACCCCAAGGTCACGCTGCACGATTATCCAGGTGAGGACCACGGCTTTGCCACCGAGACCGGCGAGCGGCGGTCGGAAGCAGCAGCAACGCTGGCGGACCAGCGGACGATGGCGTTTTTCGCCGAGCATCTGGGCTGATCAAAAAAAGGGCGGCTCCCGCGCGGGAACCGCCCTTGGTATTTTTCGCTGACCGTTGCCGATCAGGGGATGAGGGTCATGATGCCCACTTCCTGATCGGTAATGCCCGTGTAGATCATCGATCCCGCAACATAGAGGATCACGATCAGGCCGATCCAGGCGATCCAGCGATAGCGTTCGATATATTTGGCGATGATGTTCGCCGCGACGCCCATCAACGCGACCGCGAAGACAAGGCCGATGATGAGGATGCCCGGATGATCGCGCGCGGCGCCCGCGACCGCGAGGACATTGTCGAGGCTCATCGAAACGTCGGCGACGGCAACCGCCCAGGCGGCGGCGGCGAAGCTCTTGGCGGGTTTCACCCCGGCATGTTCGTCGCCGACGATCTCGGGCGAACCGTGGCTCATTCCGCCTGCGGGGCGCAATTCGCGGTACATTTTCCACGCCACCCACAACAGCAACAGGCCACCGGCAAAGATCAGCCCGACGATCGCCATCAACTGCGTGACCACCAGCGCAAAGCCGATGCGGAGCACCAGCGCGGCGATGATGCCGATCAGGATGACCTGCTTGCGCTGATGCGGGGGCAGGCCCGCGGCCAGCGCGCCGATGACGATGGCGTTGTCGCCCGCCAGCACGATGTCGATCAGCAACACCTGACCAAAGGCGAACCAGGCGCTGGCATCGCCGCTGAATAGCGTCGCCACGTCGGCGACGATGTGATTCCAGATTTCCTGCATCGTGTTTCCCTGTTGCAGTGTTCTAGGTTCCGCCCATGCCCGAATTGACGTGGCGGTCAAGAGGGCGTCGGGGTGCGAGAAGACCCATCACTTCCGCTCCGTTCGTTTCGAGCGAAGTCGGGAAACGCATTTTTTGCGCGCACGACACGTTTCTCGACTTCGCTCGAAACAAGCGGGATGAAAGGGATGTGGAAAGGTTGGTTCGGCACAGGCGTTCGCCTGCGCCGTCGGTCGGGTCCGCGCTACGGCGCGGCCCGCCGGCCGAACGGATTGCGGGCGGCTGGTCGTCGCCAGCCTGCAATCCGTTACTGATTCATGCTGTCGAAGAAATCCTCGTTGGTCTTCGAATTCTTCATCTTGTCGAGCAGGAATTCCATCGCATCGACGGTGCCCATCTGCATCAGGATGCGGCGCAGCACCCACTGCTTGCTGAGCTTGTCCTTGTCGACCAGCAGTTCTTCCTTGCGGGTGCCCGACTTGCCGACGTCGAGCGCGGGGAAGATGCGCTTGTCGGCGACCTTGCGATCAAGGACGATTTCGGAGTTGCCGGTGCCCTTGAACTCTTCGAAGATCACTTCGTCCATGCGGCTGCCGGTATCGATCAGCGCGGTGGCGATGATCGACAGCGAACCGCCTTCCTCGATGTTGCGCGCCGCGCCGAAGAAGCGCTTGGGACGCTGGAGCGCGTTGGCATCGACGCCGCCGGTCAGCACCTTGCCCGACGACGGGACGACGGTGTTGTAGGCGCGGCCGAGACGCGTGATCGAATCGAGCAGGATGACGACGTCCTTCTTGTGCTCGACCAGCCGCTTGGCCTTTTCGATCACCATTTCGGCAACCTGGACGTGGCGCGTCGCGGGTTCGTCGAAGGTCGAGGAGACGACCTCGCCCTTCACCGAACGCTGCATGTCGGTGACTTCTTCGGGGCGTTCGTCGATCAGCAGGACGAGCAGGAACACTTCCGGGTGATTGTCGGTGATCGCCTTGGCGATGTTCTGGAGCATCACCGTCTTGCCGACGCGCGGCGGGGCGACGATCAGCGTGCGCTGGCCCTTGCCCTGCGGCGAGACGATGTCGATGACGCGCGCCGACTTGTCCTTTTGGGTCGGGTCATGCGGATCGAGCGTCAGCTTCTGTTCGGGATAGAGCGGCGTCAGATTGTCGAAATTGACGCGGTGGCGGACCGCATCGGGATCGTCGAAATTGACCTTTACCAGCTTGGTCAGCGCGAAATAGCGCTCGCCATCCTTGGGCGCGCGGATTTCGCCTTCGACCGTGTCGCCGGTGCGAAGGCCGAATTTGCGGACCTGGTTGGGCGAGACGTAGATGTCGTCGGGACCGGCAAGATAATTGGCCTCGGGCGAGCGCAGGAAGCCGAAGCCGTCCGACAGCACCTCGATCGTGCCTTCGCCGGTGATCTGGTCGCCCTGTTCGGCCTGGGCCTTGAGGATCGCGAACAGGATGTCCTGCTTGCGCATCGTCGACGCGCCTTCGACGCCCAGCCCTTCGGCCATTTCGACGAGTTCGGCGGGCGCTTTTTTCTTGAGGTCTTTGAGATGCATATCGGTGGGTCCGATTGGCGCGCCGGACGGCGCTATGGGGAGAGTGGCGTCGGTTTGCGGGTGTCGGGAAACACGCGAACGAGGCTGAAAGGAGGGAACCGCCCGGACGCATATCCGCACGGCATTGGTTCGGGAGTTAGGATTCGCGCGGGCTCAAGTCAAGCCGGGAGTATCGCCTAGAAAGGGCGGATCACCGCGAGGATCACGATCAGCGAGACGCCGATCGCGGGCACTTCGTTAAGCATGCGGAGTTGGCGGGGCTGAAGCGTCGGCTTGCCTGCTTCGAGCTTCCGCGCATAGCCGACCATCCAGCCGTGATAGCCCGACAAGAGGACGACGAGGAACAATTTGGTGTGCAGCCAGCCCAGCCCCGCTTGCCCATCGAACAGCCCGAGATTGGCGGAGAGTGCAAGGCCCAGCACCCACACCATCACCAGCGACGGGGTCAGGATGACGGCGCGCATCTTCTTTTCGCGCGCCAGCCATCGCGGCGGCTCGGCGGGGTCGCTCAACCCCTCCTGATGATGGACCAGATAACGCGGGAACAGGAACAGCCCCGCCATCCAGAAGATGACGAAGATGATATGGGCGGCCTTCACCCACAAATAGGCGTTTCCGAGGAACCCGGTCATGGCGTCAGCCCCTAGCGCCGCGCACTCGCGCGATCAACGCTTCGACATGGGCGATGGGGGTGTCCTGCTGGATGCCGTGGCCGAGGTTGAATACATGTGGGCGGGTGGGGAAGGCGGCGAGGATGCGGTCCACGGCGGCGTTCAGCGTCGCGCCGCCTGCGATCAATGCAAGCGGGTCGAGATTGCCCTGCACCGGCAGATCGGGCGGCAGGTTGGCGTCTGCCCAGACCGGATCGACGCTTTCGTCGAGCGCGATGGCATCGACGCGGGTTTCGCGGGCGTAAGCAGCGAGCTTGCCGCCTGCGCCTTTCGGAAACCCGATGATCGGCGTGTCCGGGCAGCGTTCGCGCAACCGGCTCACGATCGCCGCATTGGGGGCAATGACCCAGCGTTCGAACTGCGCGGGCGAGAGACTCCCCGCCCAGCTGTCGAACAGCTGCACGGCCTCCACCCCCGCCTCGACCTGTTTGGCGAGATAATCGACGGTCGAGGCGACGATCCTGTCGATCAGCGCCTGCATCAGTCCGGGGTCGGCATAGGCGAGGCGGCGCGCGGCGGCCTGTTCGCGGCTCCCCTGCCCCGCGATCATATAGGTCGCAACCGTCCACGGAGAGCCTGCAAAGCCCAGAAACGTCACCGCGGGCGGCAGGGCAGCGGCGACACGACGAACGGTGCCATAGACCGCCTCCAGCGCCTCGGGGCGATAGTCGAGCGTATCGACCGCCGCTGCATTATCCATCAACGGCGCCAGGCGTGGGCCTTCGCCGGTTTCGAACCACAAATCCTGGCCCAGTGCGCGCGGGATCATCAAGATGTCGGAAAACAGGATCGACCCGTCGAAGCCGAAGCGGCGGATCGGCTGGAGCGTCACTTCGGCCGCCGCGTCGCTGTCCTCGACCAGCGCCAGGAACCCGCCCTTCTCCGCCCGGAGCGCGCGATACTCGGGCAGGTAACGCCCGGCCTGGCGCATCAGCCATAACGGCGGAGTCACCTGACGCTCACCCTTCAGCGTGGCGAGCAGCGGCTTGGGCGAAACGAGTGTGTCGGGACGGTCGGTCAGCGGATCGGCTCCCCCCTTCTTCAATAGAAGACTCTATAAAAGAAGGATGTGGTGGTTGTTGGCGCGTGGATGCCGAGGCTTATGCGTTCATGCCCGAAATGCCAACAGCTTGACCCCGGCAGCGTCCGATTCCGGTTACGATTCGCCCATGCCGTCCCCGTTTTCCACAGGCTGTGGATGAACCGCGCGGCTGTGCGCGGCGCTGTGGACGGATTGCGGGCTTTTCCACGACCATCGTCCGGCTTGGCGCGGGGACGGGGTTGCGCTAGCGGCTGTCCCGGACTTTTCCACAGACCTGTCCCGATCCCCGAAAAAAGGGCGATGATGTGAAGCTGCACCTGCACCTGTTGTCGGATTCGACCGGCGAGACGCTGGAGAATATCGCCAAGGCGGCGCTCGCCCAGTTCGACGATGTAGAGACGGTGCGCCATTTCTGGCCGATGGTGCGGTCGGAAACGCATCTCGAGCGGATCTTGCAGGAAATCGGCCAGAATCCGGGGCTGGTGGTGTTCACGTTGGTCAACAGCCAGATCCGCGAAATGCTGGAGGGCCGGTGCGCGGCGATGGGCCTGCCTGCGATCGCGCCCCTCGACAGCGTGTCCAACGCGCTGTCGATGCTGCTGGGTCAGGAAGCCAAGGCGCGACCCGGTCGCCAGCATGTGCTCGACGCGGCCTATTTCGCGCGGGTCGATGCGATCCAGTTCACGATCGCGCATGACGATGGGGTCAATTGGGAGAATTGGGAGGAAGCCGATATCGTGCTGGCGGGCGTGTCGCGCACGTCGAAGACGCCGACCTCGATCTATCTCGCCAATCGTGGGTTCAAGACGGCGAACATCCCGATTGTCGTCGAAAGCCCGCCGCCGTCCAAACTCTATGAACTCAAGAAACCGCTGGTGGTGGGGCTGACCACCAGCGCCGACCGGCTGATCCAAGTGCGCCGCAACCGGCTGTTGTCGCTGAACGAGGAAACCGAGACCAGCTACGTCGATCAGGACGCGGTCAAGGCGGAGGTTGCCTATGCGCGCCGCATGTTCGCCGACAATGACTGGCCGGTGATCGACGTGACGCGGCGCTCGATCGAGGAAACGGCGGCGGCGATCATCACCTTGTGCGGCGAGCGCAAGGCGGCAGGCGCATGAGGCTGATTCTGGCATCGAACAGTGCGTCGCGAAAGGCGATGCTCGGCGATGCGGGCGTGCCTTTCGTCGCCGAGGCGAGCGGCGCGGACGAAGATGCGGCGAAGGCAGCATTGGCGGAGGTGGGAACCTCTCCACGCGATACCGCCGATGCACTCGCCGAATTGAAGGCGCTGAAAGTGTCGATGCGCCATCCTGCCGATCTGGTGCTGGGCAGCGATTCGATCGTCGTGCTCGATGATGGCACGATCCTCGACAAGCCCGAGACGCGCGAGGATGCCGAACGGCATTTGAAGGCGATGTCGGGCAAGACCCACCGGCTGATTTCCGCCGCGGTGATCGCCGAGGGCGGGCGACCGGTGTGGCGGCATGTCGATATCGCCAAATTGCACGTTCGCACGCTGTCGGACGGCTTCATCCAAACCTATCTCGACGCCGAATGGCCGGCGATTGCGGGCTGCGTCGGATGTTTCCGCATCGAAAGGCCGGGGGTGCAATTGTTCGCGCGGACCGAGGGGAGCCATTTCACGATATTGGGGATGCCATTGCTCCCGGTGCTCGATTTTCTGCGCGTTCGGGGCATATTGGCGTCATGACGAAGCCTTATGCAGACGTGATCGGCGATCCGATCGCCCAGTCCAAATCGCCGCTGATCCACGGATACTGGATCGAACGATTGGGGCTGGCGGCGGACTACCGCGCGACGCATGTCACCGCGGAAGGGCTGGCCGATTATATCGCTCGCCGCCGCGACGATCCGAACTGGCGCGGGTGCAACGTCACCATGCCGCACAAGCTGGCGGTGATGGAGCTGATCGACGATCCCGGCGACGTGCGCGGGTCGATCGGGGCGATGAACACCGTGCTGCGCCAGCGCGATGGGTCGTTGATCGGGACCAACACCGATGCTGCGGGATTCTACGCGCCGCTGGGCGATTTCGATCTGGAAGGCGCGCCGGTCGCGCTTTACGGCACTGGCGGTGCGGCGCGGGCCATCTTGTTCGCGCTCAAACAAATGCGCGTCGGTCCGGTGACGATGTTCGCGCGCAATCCGTTGAAGGCGGCGGGGTTGCTCGCGACCTTCGGGTTGAAGGGCGATGTGGTGTCGATCAATGCCCCCCTGCCTCCGGTCGCGCTGCTGGTGAATGCGAGTGCGCTGGGGATGGCGGGACAGGCTGCGCTGTCGCCCGACCTGTCGGCGCTGCCCGATGACGCTGTCGTGTATGATATCGTCTATTCGCCGCTGGAGACGTCGCTGCTTGCCGCCGCGCGGGCGCGCGACCTGGCGACGATCGACGGGCTGGAAATGCTGATCGGTCAGGCGGCGGCGGCGTTCGAGCTGTTTTTCGGACAAGCGCCGCCGCGCGGCGACGCTGACGAAAGCGAATTGCGGCGGAGACTGACGTCATGATTACCATCGGCCTCACCGGTTCCATCGGCATGGGCAAATCGACCGTCGCGCAGATGTTTCGCGACGAAGGCGTGCCGGTGTTCGACGCCGACGATGCGGTGCACGAATTGCAGGGACCGGGCGGCGCGGTGGTCGCGGAGATCGAGCGGCATTTTCCCGGCACGACCGGCCCGCGCGGCGTCGATCGCCAGGCGCTGGGCGCGCGTGTGTTCGGCGATGATGCGGCGATGAAGAAGCTGGAGGCGATCGTCCATCCCGCAGTCGGCGAGGCGCGGCGGCGCTTCATCGATTCGCATGGGACGGCGCCGATCGTGGTGCTCGACATTCCGTTATTGTTCGAAACCGGCGGGAGCGCGCATGTCGATCGTACCGTCGTGGTGTCGGCGGACGCACAAACCCAACGCGACAGGGTGCTGGCGCGGCCGGGGATGACCCAAGCCAAGTTCATGACGATATTGGAAAAACAGACGCCCGATGCGGACAAGCGGGCGCGCGCCGATCACGTCATCGACACCGGCACCGATCTGTCGCAGACGCGCGAACAGGTTCGTGCGCTGATCGCTTGCCTGTTGAGCGAAGCAGGCCGATAATCCCATCCATGCGCGAAATCATCTTCGACACCGAAACCACGGGATTGAGCTTCTCGGGGGGCGACCGGCTGGTCGAGATCGGCTGTATCGAGATGATCAACCGGGTCGAGACTGGGCGGACCTTTCACGCCTATGTGAACCCTGAGCGGTCGATGCCGCCCGAGGCACAGGCGGTGCACGGGCTGTCGGAGACGTTTCTGTCGGACAAGCCGGTATTCGCCGACATCTGCGAGGGACTGATCGAATTTCTGGGCGATTGTCCGCTGATCGCGCACAATGCCAGTTTCGACATGGGATTTCTGAACGGCGAGCTGAAGCTGTGCGGCCGTCCGATCGTCGCGATGGACCGGATGGTCGACACGCTGCTGATCGCGCGTAGCCGCCATCCGGGCGCCAAGCACACGCTGGATGCGCTGTGCAGCCGGTACGGGATCGACCGCAGCCACCGCGTGCTCCACGGCGCGCTGCTCGACGCGCAGCTGCTCGCGCAAGTCTATGTCGAATTGATGGGCGGGCGTCAGATCGGGCTGGGACTGGCCGAGGTGGTGGTCGAGGAGATCGCCGTATCGACCGTCGCCGTCCAGCGCATCGTTCGTCCGCCGCGCATCTTTGCGCCCAGCGATGGCGAACTTGCGCGCCACGCCGACTTTGTCGCGGGACTGAAAGATCCGTTGTGGGGGACCGCCGCATCCGGTTGATGCGTTGGACGTTCGGTGTTGGTCCCCAGGGACCGCATCACGACGTTCACATTAGGAGGTAAAAACATGGAAATCCGCGTCTCGGGACATCAGGTCGACACGGGCGAAGCGCTCAAGACTCACGTCCAGGACCGCCTCCAGGGGATTGCCGACAAATATTTCTCCCGCGCGATATCGGCGCACGCGATTTTCGGGAAAGGCCCGCATGATAGCTTCACGTGCGACATCGTCGCGCATGTGATGCAGGGGCTGGTGCTGAAGGCGTCGGACAGCGCGCAGAACGCGCACGCCGCCTTTGACGGGGCCGCCGACAAGGTCGAAAAGCAGCTTCGCCGCTATATGCGCCGGTTGAAGGATCGAAAGACTGCGGCGGTCGCGCCGATCGACGCCGATGCCGCGACGTTCGACAATGCGGGCTACACCGTATTTGGTGGCGGCGTCGAAGAAGAGGTGCTGGAGGATGCCCCCCTCATCATCGCGGAAACCCGCGTCGATGTGCCCGATGCCAGCGTGTCGGACGCGGTGATGATGCTCGATCTGCGCAACACCAACGCGCTGCTGTTCAAAAATAGCGGGACGGGCGCGTTCAATATGGTCTATCGGCGCCACGACGGAACCATAGGCTGGGTCGAGCCCAATCGCGGTTGACGACCGACCTGCAAGATGAAGGACGGATGCGCGCGCGGCGTTCGGCGCGCGCATCCGGTATGTTTTGATGACCGACCTGACCGATCTGCTCAATCCCGATGCCGTGCTGGCCGATGTTCCAGTGGCGGGGAAGAAGAAGCTGTTCGCGCAACTGGGCCAGGCGGCGCACCGTGCCTGGGGCCTCGACGCGCGTCAGGTCGCCGACAGCATCGCCGAGCGCGAGCGGCTGGGCACCACCGGGTTCGGATCGGGCATTGCCATCCCGCATGGGCGGATCGACGGAATCGACCGGGTGCGGGGGCTGTTCGTGCGATTGGCGCAGCCGGTCGATTTCGACGCGATCGACGATGCACCGGTCGATCTGATGTTCATGCTGTTGTCGCCTGCGGATGCGGGCGCCGATCACCTGAAGGCATTGGCGCGGGTGTCGCGGGCGATGCGCGACCGCAATTTCGCCGACAAGCTGCGGGGTGCTGCGAACGGCGATGCGCTTTATGCGCTGCTGGCCGGGGTGGAAGCGCGTGACGCTGCCTGAAAGTTCGGGCGCGGGCGCACACCGCCATTACCGCGCGCTCGAATCGCTCTATGCCGCTGCGCCGATCAACCGATTCTTTGAATCGCGGCTGGAGATCGTCGAGGGCGGCGTGTCGCGCATCCATTTCACCATCGACGAACGTCATTTTCATGCGGGCGGTGCGGCGCACGGCACCAGCTATTTCAAGATGCTCGACGATGCGGCATTTTACGCCGCGAACAGTCTGGTCAGCGACCGGTTCCTGCTGACGACCCAGTTCAACCTGCTGTTCACCCGGCCCCTGTCGGTCGGCCCGGTGATCGCCGAGGGGCGCTGGATATCGGGCCAGCGCCGGGTGTTCGTCGCCGATGCGCGGCTGATCGGGCCGGACGGGGAGGAAGCGGCGCGCGGCACCGGCACCTTCATGCGATCGCGAATCGCGCTCGCCGATCTGCCGGGTTATCGCCAACCGGCATGAACGACCGGTTGCCGACGCATCTGCGGACCAGCGCGCTTATCCGCAGGGTCGATGCCGCGGGCGGATCGGCAATGGTGTTGAACAAGGGCGATTCGGATGCGGGCGGTGTTTTGATCCTCGCGCTCGAACGCGGACGAAATGCGCGGTTTCTGGAGCGTGGCATGGATCGAAACGGGACGCTTTCGATCATCCGCACCGGCCCGGACGACGCGGGCGATTCGCTCGCACAGGCCGATTATTGGCAGCGACGGTGCCGGAACGACCCCGATTTATGGGTGATCGAGGTCGATGTCGCAGAGGCGGAACGATTCGTCGCTGAAACGATCCTCAAGGGTTGACTTTGCTGCACTGCGAAAAGATACGGCGCGTCTGTTTTGCGCGTTGTGCCGTTTTTCCGACAGTTTGTCGGGCGGTTACGCAGTCGGGGGATCACCCGGACGTCGGCGATCGATAGCGATCCTTGTGCCCGGCGTTCCGCGGATCAACCGCATTCGAACGATTGTAGATGAAGTTCCCGTTTCGCGCCGCGTCCTTCGCGGCGATTGTCGTTGCTGCTGCCGGAACGCTTGCCGCCACGACTCCCACGATCGCCCAGGAGCAGACCCCTGCCGCGATCGCACAGGATGTAAATGGTCGAGCCGGTGTTTCGGTTCCCACCCCCGCCCCGCAGGCCGTCCCCACCGTGTGGATGCCCGGGGAAATCGTTCAGCCCCTTCCTGCCGAAGCCGAAGAGAACGCGACCGACGCGGCGCGTGCCGAATTCGCATCGCTTGCCGCCGCGGTCGACGCGCATCACGGCACCGATGACATCGATGAAGAACTTCGCTGTCTCGCCACCGGCGTCTATTTCGAATCGAAGGGCGAGCCGCTTGCGGGCCAGCTCGCAGTCGCCGACGTGATCCTCAACCGCTCGCAATCCGGCCGTTTTCCCGGTTCGGTCTGCTCGGTGCTGACCCAGCGCGGCCAATTCTCGTTCGTGCGCGGCGGCAAGCTGCCGGCGGTCAATCCGGCCAGCAAGGCATGGAAGACCGCGGTCGCCGTCGCCCGCGTCGCCCAGGCCGAAGCGTGGGAAAGCCCCACCGACGGCGCGCTGTTCTTCCATGCGCGCTATGTGTCGCCGCGTTGGCGGTTGTCGAAGGTCGGATCGGTCGGGAACCATATTTTCTATCGGTGAGCCGACCGCGAAGGGTGGTCGCGCCCTTTCCAATGTTCCCCACCTGTTCTAGAGTTGCGGCATGACCATGCCGTCGCCCGCGCTCACGTCCAGCCCCCCTCCCCCCCTCGTGGCGCTGGATGTGGCGCGCGGCGTTAGCCGGATGTTGCTGCGGCACGATTTCGTCGCGATGGCTGAGGTGCCGCTGGCGGGTGGCAGGCGCGCCGACCTGATGGCGGTCGATGGCAAGGGCCGGATCGTCATCGTCGAGATCAAGGTGTCGCGCGCCGACCTGCTCGGCGACGGCAAATGGACCGATTATCTCGACCATTGCGACCGGTTCTTCTGGGCGGTGCCCGGCGGATTCGACGCGTCGCCGCTCGACGGCGAACTGTTTCAGCCGGAGCGGTCGGGCGTGATCGTCGCTGACCGTTACGATGCGGCGATCATGCGCGAAGCGGCAACGGTGGCGATGCCCGCGCATGTGCGAAAGGCCTGCACGCTGGCGTTCGCCAGGCGAGCGGGACGTCGGTTGCTGGGGCTCGCCGATCCCGATGCCGAACTGTCGATGTAAACGGTGGGGTTCGTTGTGGTTCGAACCGGGAGTCTGAACGCCCTTCGTTAGGGCGGGATGACGCCGATAACGCCGTCATTGCGAGCGTCACGAAACAATCCAGCTTCTCGCGTGCCGCTCTGGATTGCTTCGCGACCCTCGCAATGACGATTGATGCGATTCCCGCGAACGTCGCTTCGGTTCAGCGGACGCGCGGGCCGCTGATGTCGGTCGTGGCCTTGGCCTTGGGTGCGTCCTCGATCAGTTTCAGGATCGGTTGCGAGCGTCCGTCGCGCGTCGCGTAGTCGCGAGCCGACATGCCGGCCATCACATCGGCCTGATCGGGATCGGCGCCCGCGTCGAGCAAAGCGCGAACTGCAGTCATGTTGCGGTTCTGAACCGCGCGGATCAGCGGGGTTTCGCCGCGCGAATTACCGACATTCATATTGGCGTTGTAACGCCGCAAGATTGGAATCGCTTCGACGAATCCGCTTTCGATCGCGACCATTGCGGCGGTGTTGCCGCCCGAATCCTGAAGATTGGGATTTGCGCCCTTTTGCAGCAGAAAGCGCAGATATACGGCGTCGCTGCGTCGTGCGACGATGTGCAGCGCGCCGGCCCCGTCGGCGCCCCTGGCATTGACGATCGTCGATCCCGGTTGATTCAGCGTTTCGGTGACCTTTTCGCCCTCACCCTTCCGCACCGATTCCAGAAACTGATACCCGGGCGAATAACTCTGCGCGGCGGCGATGCCGGGGGTCAATGCCAGTGCTGCGACGGCGACGATCGACGGGCGGAGATGCATGAGCGATGGGTTCCCGATACTCTGACTCGAACTTGCACTTGGGCAACTAACAGATCATGGCTGGCTTCGCCATGAACCAGATCGTTTTTCGCAGCCTTGCCGCTGCCGCCCTGCTCGCGCTTGCCGGATGCGGCGGCGCCGCCCCGACCCAAAATAGCGCGACCGAAGCACCGCTTGCCGGGGCAACCATCGGCGGACCGTTCACCCTGACCAACCAGGATGGCGAGCGGGTCAGCGATACGCAGTTCGCGGGCCAATATCGCGTCATGTATTTCGGCTATACCTATTGCCCCGATATCTGCCCGGTCGATGCCCAGCGTATCGGCGCGGCGGTGCGCCAGCTCGAACAGACCGACCCGGCGATCGCGGACAAGATCGTGCCGGTTTTCGTGACCGTCGATCCCCAGCGAGACGGGCCGGAAGAAGTGAAGGCGTTCGTGTCGAATTTCCATCCGCGCATGGTCGGACTGACCGGGACACCGGAGGAAATCGCCGCGGTCGCCAAGCGATTCGCAATCTATTATGCGGCGCAGCCCGCCAGCGAAGGCGGCGGCTATCTGGTCGATCACCAGCAGCTATCTTATCTGATGGGACCGAACGGAGAGCCGATCGCGCTGCTGCCGGTCGAGCAAAGCCCCGAGGCGATCGCGGCCGAGATCAAACGCTGGGTGACGTGACGACCGCGCCGTTCTGGGAAACCACGCCGCTTGACAAGATGGACCGCGCGCAGTGGGAAGCCTTGTGCGACGGCTGCGGCAAATGCTGCCTCCACAAGCTGGAGGACGACGCCACCGGCGACGTGCATGCGACGAACGTCGCGTGCCGGTTGCTCGACAGCCACACCGCGCAATGCAAGGATTACCGCCACCGCCGCGCGCATGTGCCCGAATGCGTGCGCCTGACCCCGCGCTCGCTTGCGACGATCGCCTGGCTGCCGTCAACCTGTGCGTACCGGTTGCTGGCCGAGGGACAGACACTGAGGCCATGGCATTATCTGATCTCCGGTGACCGTGAGACAGTTCACACCGCCGGGATTTCGACGCGCGGCTGGACGGTGTCCGAAGTCGATGCGGGCGACCTCGACCATCATCTGACCGATCGCGAATTGTGAGCGAGACGCCCGACATCACCGTCGTCCGCAACGCCCGGTCGCGCGGGGCCAAGCTGTCGGTCGATCGGGTGACGGGCGAGATTCGCCTGACCCTGCCGCCGCGCGCATCGGCGCGGTCGGCGCTGGCCTGGGCGCAAGGGCAGCGCGAATGGATCGCGGCCCAGCGTTCGAAGCTGCCGGTCGCACAACCGATCCGCGACGGCAGCCTGTTGACGGTGGACAGCGTGCCGCTGACCGCACGGATGGTATCGGGCGGACCCCGCAGCCCGCGTATCGAGGATGGCGCGCTGGTCTGCGCCGGGCCGCCGGATTTGTTTCAGGCGCGCGTCCTGCGCTGGCTGAGGCGCGAGGCGCTGCGGTTGCTGAGCGCCGACACCGCCGAGTTCGCCACGCGCGCCGGAGTCAGCGTCAGCGGCGTATCGGTCGGCGATCCGCGCGGGCGCTGGGGCAGCTGTTCGTCGTCGGGGGCGATCCGCTATTCGTGGCGGCTGGTGCTCAGCCCCGCTTGGGTCCGCCGCGCGATCGTCGCGCACGAAGTCGCGCACCGGGTCCATATGAACCACGGGCGGGAATTCCGCGCGCTGGAGGCGGAATTGTCGGACGGAAAGGCGGTGCTGGCGCGCGCATGGCTGCGCGGCAACGGCGTCGCGCTGCACTGGGTGGGGCGGGAATAGGCCGGGAGCGTCATGCCAGCGTAGACTGGCATCTCAGGCAATCCGGCTCTGCTCGCGAGGCGCGATACCCCAGCTTTCGCTGGGGTCACGAATTTCAATAAACCCCCTGCAACGCGTCCTCGCGCGGTGGCGGTGGGGCGGCGTCGTTCGGACGGCGGCGGGGTGGGGGCGCTTCGTCGCGCGGGCCGCGGCCGATGGCGCGGTCGATCCATTGCTGGTCGAGCCGTTCGGGCGGCGCGGCAGGTTCGGCGCCGCTGTCCGGTGCCAGCGATTCGGGCATCGGCAGGTCGCCATAGGGCTGGACCGGATTGCCGTCCTCATCGACGAACAGGCCGTTATCCGCCTCGCCGTAATAGCTCTCTTCGTCCGGCTCCAATTGCCATTCGGGAAGCGTGACCTGGGTGTCGAATTGTTCGACCGGGCGGTTCGCCACCGCCTTTTGCATGAAATTGGCGAAGGCGCGTGCCGGGACCGTGCCACCCTGCAACCCGCCGACCGCGCGGGCATCGTCGCGGCCCATCCATACGCCAGTGGTGATTCCGCTGGAGAAACCAAGGAACCAGCCATCCTTGTTCGAACTGGTCGTGCCGGTCTTGCCTGCGACCGGACGCCCGATCTGCGCGGCGCGACCGGTGCCGGTGTTGACCGCCGTCTGGAGCATGTCGGTCATCTCGGCGGCTACATAGGGCGCGATCAGGACGAGCGAGCGATTGACTTCATGCTCGTAGATTACCGATCCGTTCGCGGTGACGCGGGTGATCCCATAGGGAACGACCGCGACGCCCCTGTTGGCGACGGTCGCGAACGCGCGGGTCATGTCGATCAGTCGCACGTCCGATGTTCCCAACACCATCGACGGTTGCGTGTTGATCGGCGTCGTCACGCCGAAGCGCCGGGCCATGTCGGCGATCGTGCCCGTGCTGACTTCCTGCCCCAATTGCGCCGCGACCGTATTGATCGAATAGGCAAAGGCATTTCGTAGCGACATGGCGCCCGAGAACCGCCCGGACGAATTTCGGGGACTCCAGCCGTTGATGGTGATCGGTCGATCGACGACCTGATCGTCGGGCTTGATGCCTGCTTCCAGCGCGGCGAGATAGACGAACAGCTTCCACGCCGAACCCGGCTGGCGCGTCGCCTGGGTCGCGCGGTTGTAGATCGACGACACATAATCCTTGCCGCCGACCAGCGCGCGTACCGCACCGTCGCGATCGAGCGCGACCAATGCGCCTTGCGCTCCCGACGGCGCGTTGGCCTGCACCGCCTGGGTCGCGGCGTTCTGCATGTTCAGGTCGATCGTCGTCCATACGTCAAGCGGCGCCTGCGTCTCGTCGATCAGCACTTCCAATTGCGGCAGTGCCCAGTCGGTGAAGTAACGCACGCTGTTCTGGCGCGGGGTGGCGGCCAGTTCGACGGTGTCGGGGTCGGCGCTGGCGGCTTCGGCGGCGGTAATCATCCCCTGCTGGCGCATCAGCTCCAGCACCACGCCTGCGCGGCCCACCGCAGCCTCGGCATCGGCGGTCGGCGAATAGCGCGACGGTGCCTTGACCAGCCCGGCGATCACGGCCGCTTCGGACAGGCTGAGCGTCCGGGCGTCATGATTGAAGAATTTGCGCGACGCGGCGTCGATTCCGTAGGCGCCGCCGCCGAAATATACCTTGTTCAGATACAGTTCGAGGATCTGCTCCTTCGAGAATTTGCGCTCCATCGCCAGCGCCAGGATCATTTCGCGAAATTTGCGGCCGATATCGTATTTGTGAGAGAGAAAGATGGTGCGGGCGGCCTGTTGGGTGATCGTCGATGCGCCCTGCAACCGGCGGTCGGTGCCGTAATTATCCCATGCGAATTTCAGAATCCGGGCCAGCGCGATCGGATCGACGCCCCAGTGCGATTCGAACCGCCGATCCTCCACCGCGACCATCGCGTCGCGCATCACCGCCGGAATATCGTCATGCGCGATCCATTCGCCATAGCTCGGGCCAAGCGAGACGATGACCGTGCCATCGGCGGCGCGGACGCGAATCATCTGGCCGTTGGGCGACGATTTGAGCGCTTCATAGCTGGGGAGCGAGGCGCGCGCGCTATAGACCGCGACGACCAGCGCGATCAGCGACGCCAGGCCGATCGCGGCGACGATGCCGGCGGTCCAGGCGGCGATGCGACGCCAGTTGCGCGGTTTCTTCTTGGAGGATCGGGAGGCCATGAGCGTGGCTTGCGTGATTAAGCGTTAACGCACGCTGTCACAAGCGGTTCTGGGGATAGGGTGGAAGACTGGACGCAGTGCTCCTGCGAAAGCAGGAGCGTTGGCGGATGGCGTGTCGCGTGCCACCAGCACTCCTGCTTTCGCAGAAGCACGACCAACACCTAGGCCGCCGCGCTTCCTTCCACCGCGTCACGCGGGCGGAAATCGAGCGCGACCGAATTGATGCAATAACGCATGCCGGTGGGCGGCGGGCCGTCGGGGAAGACATGGCCCTGATGGCCGTCGCACACCGCGCAGCGCACTTCCACCCGGCGCATCCCGTGGCTGACATCCTCGTGATGGTTCAGCGCGTCTTCGGCGATCGGCTGGGAGAAGCTCGGCCAGCCCGAACCCGAATCATATTTGTCGAGCGAATCGAACAACGGGTTGGCGCACCCCGCGCACCGATAGATGCCGTCGGCCTTGTTGTCGGTGAAATGCCCGGCGAATGCGCGTTCGGTGCCCGCTTCGCGCAGCACATGATAGGCCTCTGGAGACAGCTTCTTGCGCCACTCCAGCTCGGACAGGTTCATCTGGTTCATGCAGGGCAATGTGTGGTCGCGATCCGGCGACGTCAATTCCCGGCAATTACGTAGAAGCCCGGACTCAGGCCGGCTTGTCGCTCCACGCCCAGTAAAGCTGGGCGGGGGGCACGTTCCACCATTCCATCCCGTGGTCGATGCGGGTGAAATGCGGGGCGATGAAGTCGCGAACCTTGGGCGAGAATTGATAGACTAGGAACGCGCCGCCGGGCTGCATCACCTGCGCGGTGGCGGCGCCGATCCTTTCGCCGACCCCCGCCGGAAGCGTCGAGAAGGGCAGGCCGGACAACACATAATCCGCACCGTCCAGCCCGAGTTCGTCGAGGATCGTCGCGACGTCCGCCGCCGAGCCCTCGACTGCGGTGAAGCGCGAATCGAGGATCGTCGCGTCGAGATAGGCGATGAAATCGGGATTGGTGTCGATCGCGATCAGCCGCGCATCGGGTGCCATTTTCTCGAGGATCGGGCGGCAGAAGGTGCCGACGCCGGGACCATATTCGACGAATACCTTGCACCGCGCCCAATCGACGGGCGCGAGCATCTTTTCGATCAGCCGGTCCGACGACGGGATGATCGATCCGACCATCACCGGGTGCTTCAGGAAACCGCGAAAGAACATGCCCCAGGGACTGGGGGGAGCGGCACGGCGGGTCCGCGTGGCATCGTCGCGCGTCGTGGATGTGTTCACTCGAGGTTCCTGGAAAATGGCCGGGCCGGTTGACGCACATAGCGAAGCCCGGGGGCGTCGCAAAGATGTAACGTGCGGCACCGGGGGTGGTTGCGGGACGGTAAAGCCACGTCATGCCAGTGAAAGCTGGGATATCAGGCGGCAGGGGCGAAAGAGAGGGGATGTGCCGCACGATATCCAAGCTTTCGCTGGGATGACGGACACAAGGGAAGGAAGAACGGACCTCCGGAAGGGTTGCGGTTCGCAACCAATCGCGTATCCCCGGCCCATGCCCGAACCCGGAGAGATCGCCGTCATCTTCGCTTCTCAGCGGAACGGTGCGGATGATGCGGGCTATCAGGCGGCGGCCGAGGCGATGGAGGCGTTGGCACGCGCGCAGCCCGGCTATCGCGGGATCGTGTCGAGCCGCGGGGCCGACGGGTTCGGCAT
>Ga0172374_1000268_pt1 | contig 41294 bp, 30 predicted proteins | sample LakKiv3m_FD_114536 | JGI IMG/M metagenome (GOLD analysis project Ga0172374, IMG submission 114536) | Freshwater microbial communities from Kabuno Bay, South-Kivu, Congo - kab_092012_10.3m | ecosystem: Environmental > Aquatic > Freshwater > Lake | place: Democratic Republic of the Congo... | reverse complement strand
AGATTTAGTTTTTTATTTATTAAATGAAGTTTTTCATCTTTATATATCTTATCTGTTATTTCTTCTTTATCATCTGGAATTTTCTCTGCAATTTTATCTAAATTTGTAGTTTTCTTGTTTGATAGTTTTGTTATGTAATCTCGAATTTCGTTTATGGCTATTGTAAATAACCAACTTTTAAGAGAAGCTTTTTCAGGATTAAATGTTTCTCTGCTCCTCCAAGCATTCATGAAAAATTCTTGAGAAATATCTTCTGCAGTTTCCCGATTTTGAATGCGCAAATAGATGTAACTATAAATAGCTTTGTTCCATTTTAAAAAAGCTTTTTCTAAATCCTGAGGTGTTTGTAATCTATCTGTCATTGTTTTTATTATACATTTTAAATGAAAGGATTGTATCCCCATTGTAGAAGAGCTTGTCTTTGGCGACGTCTGCAATGTAAATCTCCAGCAAGACAATGCTTTTTTATTTGTGCTGCGTGTCTAATGAAAGCTCTAAATCTTTTGATCTGTCGCTTATCTAAATCTTTGTCTCTTCTTCCTAAATAATATCTGCAGTACCACTTTTTATCCAGATTTGCAGTGGTTGGCGTGATTTTATTTTGAAGTAGTTTTTAGAAATATCTGGTTTTTCTGGAGAGAGTTTGTGGAGTGCATTTTCGTACCATTCTTTTGGAAATTCTTTTGTGCAGTCGTTTAGATATTTTCCCTCAAATACGCCAAATTTTAACATTTGGGAAGGGGTAAGTTCTGGATTAAAATCTGGGTCAAAATTTTTCCCAATAGGTTCTGACAATATGTATGTGTAATTTTTTTGCATTAAATCAGAGACTTTTATTTTGTCTCCAACTTTGTAAGATTTCTCACTTCTTGATTTTGAGAGATCAATTTTTTTCATAAATTAATCTTTTGCTATATTTTTTGATCTTTGAGTTTTTATTATAAAGAAAATTCCTACGCAAATTACGGCAAATCCAATCCATTGTGAAAGCGTCGGAATTTCTTTTAATAATACTATAGCAAAAAGGAGGCTTAATGCTGGATATCCACCCACACTTATTAAAATTGCTTTGCTTATATCGAGTCTGCGGAGTCCAGCATACCAGAGTGATTTTGAGATCCAGTAAACCAAAATTCCGCTTAAAAGTATGAAAAATATATTGTTTTGAATGAATATAATAGGGGATTTAGTGAATTTTTCTAGAGTTAAACTTATTGTTAATAATACTATTCCTCCAAGGATATTACGGATTGCTAAAATGACTGGGATTGTAGTTTTTTTGAGGGCTTTTTTTGCAAAAATGTTTCCGATTGGATAAAAAAATGTGCCTGCGATTATCAAGAAGTCACCGATATTTATTCCGGAAGCGCCATTATAGACTATCAAAGTTGTGCCTATTATTACTTGGATTGCGCCCAGGATTTTCAATTTTGTAATTTCTTCATATTTCAGAATGCTGTAAATAATGAATGTGAATACTATTTCGGATTGAAGAAGGATACTTGTGTTTATGCCGGAGGTTAGGCTCCCTCCTGTGAAAATCAAGATTGATGGGATAATGATTATGAATAGAGTAACTCCAAGTATTGGAAAAATTGCTTCGCGATTAAATATGCTTTTTATTTTTCCTGTTAATAAAAGATATATTGTAACGGAAATTCCTGCGACAAGTGTTCCCATTCCTGCAAATAAGATTGGGGGCATTTGTTTTGTGGTGTATGCAACAATAATAGGGAAGAGTGCATATATTGTTGATTCGGCGCCTACTAAAAGTTCACCTTTATGTTCTTCTGAAATATGTTTCATTAAAGTTATTTTACGAAAAATCCGAAGATGTGGCTAGTGTTCTGTAGTGGGTCTTTAATTTTTGTAAGAGAAAGTGTTGAAGTTCTTTTCCAAAGATAAAAGTTGTCGGAGTTTTGAATTTGCATAAGTTTTATAAGAACGTAGAGAGTTTCCGGGGAGTCGATGGCCACGGCTTCTTTACTGAATTCTTTTGGACTTTCTGATAATGTCTTTAACTTTTCAAAAATGTTTGTTTCTTTCGAAAGGGATTTTAAGTTTTCTAGAAATCTTACTATTTTTGCATCTGTGAATTCTGCTGTTTTTTTGGCTTCATAATGAGAAAAATCTATGCTCGCAATGATTAATGTGTTGTCCGGGTTTTCTTTTGAAACTTGTGAAATTAATGAGTCGAGTCTGTTTTGAGGAGTGCCTGGTTTTATTGTATATGGTGTAATTTTTGCTTTGGGAAAATATTTTTTTATGAATGAAAGTTCGTTCATTATTCCATGTTCTTTTTCGAGATTTTTAGTTTCTCCTTGGATGTATTCAAACCCATAAAAAAAGTGATTTGGGCTGATTAAAATAATTTCTGTTATGTCTGGTCTGTTTTCTGAAACTTCTTTATAAAATGTGTCGATAAAATTTTCTACAAGAAGGTGATGTGGGAGGACGATGCCGTAAACTTTCCCTTTTATGTCTGAAACTTTGTATGTATGGATTTTTTCTGGAAGTTTGAATGGATAAAAAAGAATCAGCGCGCTTAGGATTATAAGCGCGCCGATTAAAATGATGTTTATCTTTCTAATTGTCTTTCTTATTCTTGCCATGGACGAGATGATGTTCCGCCCCATTCAACTACTGTAAATCCTTTTCTTTCCATTCCTTTGAATTCTTGAGGGATTGTCTTGAATAAACTGTTTACTGGCTCATAGTACATGAAAACACGAAGTAATGTTTGAGGGGCTGGGATTATTTCAAGTGGAGCAACTTTGTTAAAATCTTTTGTTCCGACGAAGCTGATGAAGACATATTCTTCCGTGTTTGCTTCAATTTTTGGAACCCAGAAAGAGATAAATTCGTCTTTCTCAACTTTATTTAATCCGAGTTTTGTTAAACTTTCTGAAATGAATTTTTTAGCTTCTTCTTTTTTAACTACAGTTCCTTTTGCTGGATTTAAATTCCCATTTTTATGACCTTCCCAGAATAGATAAGGATAAAATTGTTTATCTGCATAGTTGTAAATTTTTCCGTCTGGATATGCGTGTACTGTCCATCCTTTTCCGTATTCTGGAACTGTTTTTGTGAATTCATCTATAAGGACTTTTACAGAGACATCTATTTCTTTTTCTGGGTATAAATATATTACTGGTTTGCCACATTCTGCTGGTGGTTGAACGCTCCTATTTACTAGTCCTGCAAATCTTCCAAATGGGTCTTTCCAGTATAGAACTGGTTTCATTGCTATAAATGTTTGATAATCCATTGATTGTTTTGAAGTGTCGTATTCAATAGAAGCATTGTAGGTCTCATATAAGCTTGATAATTTTGTTGCTGCTGCGCTTGCAGAGGTTGGATTTTTTGCTACGTATATGTCTATGCCTGTTGTTGTTTTCCCTACTATTACCAAGTCTTCTTCTTTTACATTTTCTATCATGTAGCAAATCCCTGTCATCCCACATCCTCCTGCCATATATGCATAGTCATCTCCTCCTAATGTGCTGTCCATATTTCCGTCATTCCATTTTATCCATGCTTTTATATTTTTTGCACTGTTTATGTCTATGAGTCCTGGATCATATCCATATAAAGAAGCTGATCCGTCTGGAGACCTCATGTAAAAACAGCTTGGATATTCTGTTGATTCTCCAGATGCCTGACTATACGCATTACCAAGTTCTTTATCTGTAAATAATATTGGGCCAAAAGTAAATCCATATTCTTTTGACTGTGTAGGAAAATATACATTATCTCTCATCTGGATTTCCCCGTATTTATCACTATTTGGAAGTTTTATTTTTGATGGAAGAGTCAATCCTTTTAATGTGATTGTACTTAAATCTTTTAATAATGGAGTTACCATGCTAGATCTATCTTCGCTAGAATGATTCATTAAGAATGTTAATTTGTTTTGTGTCTTGTTATATGCAAATCTGTATATGCTAGGTCCGAAACACATCCCCTCACATTGTAATGCTAATATTACTAGAGTTTGATTTTCAAATGGAGTAGCCGTGAATGTTCCTGCTTCATAAAATCTAAAATATTCTGAAACTTGTGCCCATGATGGAGCATTTCCCCACGCTGGATCCCATTGATAAGATCTCATTATTTCTTCTTGCAGAGTTGGAGTAATAATTGTTCCTAATTCGATTGTTTTTACTTCTGGATAAAATTCTACTGATCCATTTTTGAAGTATGGAGCTATTCCTTCCATTGGGCTTACTATTGCTGAATCTTCTTCAGGATTTTCTTCTGTTGTTATATCTTTCTCTGTTGTTGTATTTTCTGTTGTCGTATTCTCTTCTACTGTAACTGGGCGCTTTATTGGATCGCTTTGTTTTCCAATAAATGTAGGAAGTTGGCATCCACTAATTACAAAAGTAATTAGGAGCAGGCTTGTTAGAATTGTTCGTTTCATATTTTTTATTATTAAGTTGTATTGGTTAGTATTTTCCTTATTTTTATATAAATAATCAAATGGATTTGCTGGATCATGTAAATATGTTTAGAATTCAGTTACATAAAATTTAAAAATAATACTATGAATAAAAATATTCTTATTAGAGGTGGACAAGTTATGGCTAAGGGAGCTCGTGCTATATCTGATAAAGCAAAAATTGCATCTCAAAATAAAATTGTTGTTGGTGGTGGTAAAGCTGTGAAGGGAACTATGGTTGAGTTTCTTGGATTTTTGAAAGAGTATAAAATTCTTGGCTTGGCTATTGCTGTAGTTATGGGAACTGCGAGTACAGCACTCGTGAAATCGCTTGTGGATAATATTATAATGCCTTTGATTACTCCATTTATGCCGGCAGGGGATTGGCGGACTGCTGTGCTAGATATTGGTCCTTTTTCAATAAAATGGGGTGCATTTATGGCTGAGTTTATAAATTTTGTTATTTTGGCGTTTATAATTTTTGTTATTGCCAAAAAGCTTTTGAAGCAAGAAGTAACTAAGAAATAAAGTATATGGCATTTGTGTTTTTTTCTGTTGCAATATCAATTTTAGTTTTGGGGAGTTTGTATGCGTATTTTTTGATGATTTGGGGACTTAGGATTAGTGAAAGAAAAACAAGGTTGTATGTAAAAATTGGGGCTTTTGTTGCTTGTTTTGGTTTTATATTTGCAAATTTTTTAAATCATTACAGCGATACGATCTTACTTAAATGGATTTATGTTATTTCGGGAGTTGGAATTGGAGTAGTGTTGAATTTTATGGTTGTAATGACAGTTATTTTTATTATTTATAAAATTTTAAGATTGGCTTTTAATAGATTTGATTCTAGAATTTTTGGAATTATTGGAGTTATTTTTACTATTCTTTTTAGTACTTATGGGGTTTGGAACGCGACTTATAATTTGGATGTAAAGGAAATTACTGTGAAAATAAAAAATCTTCCAGAACAGTGGAGAGGAAAGAAGATAGTGCAAATTACGGATTTGCATCTAGGGCCTATTAGTGGCGAAAATTTTGTTAGAAAAATTGTGGATAAAATAAATTTATTAAATCCTGATGTTGTTGTTATTACTGGTGATCTTTTTGATGGGATGGATGGATATTCAAATAATAAAGTTGCGGATTTTTCTAAATTGAAAGCGCCAAAAGGTGTTTATTTTGTTACTGGAAATCATGAGGTTTATCTTGGAGTTGAGAATGCAAAAGAAGCCTTGGAAAGTGTAAATGTAAAAGTCTTAGATAATGAAATGGTGGACATAGATGGACTTCAGATTGTTGGAATTAGTTTTTCTAAAATGTTTGGAGTTGAGGATTTAAAACAAAAAATTCTTGGAATTAAAAATTATGATCCGAATGAAGCTTCTATATTGCTTTATCATTCTCCGCAGGGGATAGAAGATGCAAAAGCTGCTGGAATTGATTTGCAATTATCTGGGCATACTCATAAGGGGCAAATGATTCCATTCCCTTTTATTACTAGTGCTATTTTTGGGAAATATTATTATGGATTAACCACAGAGGGGAACTACTCTATATATACTTCTAGTGGAGTAGGTACGTGGGGCCCGATGATGAGGACATCGGGGAAGAGCGAGATTGTGGTTGTGACTCTTAAGTAAAATTTTAAGCATTTTCCCAAGTTGCTTTTGGATCTGGCATTGCTCTTAGTTGTGCCATGAAAGCGTTGTATTCTGGTTCTGAAATGGTTATTGGTTTGTTGTGTTGGCTTTGGTAAGTATATGTCCCGTCAGGATTTCGTACTGCTTTTTCAATTCTTTGTAAGCTTGCTCGCGTTTCTTTATATCCAGAAGCATAGTGAGCTATGTCATCAAGTTGATGTCCTTGATAATCGTGAGTTCTATCTGGTTTCATCCTTTTGTATTCTGGACTTTGTCGAAGTGAATCATAGAATGTTTTTGCATCTTTTACTGATGAGAAATTTGCTACGAATCTTGTTTCGTCTGCAAGAGCCCATGGTTGTGATTTTGCTGTGTCTAAGAGTTTAAAAGCTATTGGGATTTTTTGTTCTTTGGCTGTTTTCATTATTAAATCTCTTAATGTGACTAAGTCTGACCCTGGTACGTCGAAATAAATTCTTTCTTGTCCCCATTTAAATTTACCTTCTGCTTTTAGAGTTTTTGCTGCTTGATTTTCATATGCGTGCCAATGTACTCCTGGTGCTGTTTCTCCTTTTCCGTAGTAAAAATTTGAGAATGGTTTTATTGTTTCATCTACTACTGGTGTAGTAGAATCTACGATCCGTTCTGATTTTACTTCTCCCTCATTTACAGCTTCTCTTCAAGCTGGTGTACTTCCATCTGGAGTTGCTACTGTTTTTGGTTTTGCACTACGACGGAGCAAGAATGAATCTGGGGTTTCTTCAAGAACCAATTCCCATGTAGGATTTTCGATTTTGATAGCTTCTTTTGCAGCCTCTACTCCTGCATCTGTTTTCTTGTAAGATAATGTCCCGCTGTTTTCTAGGATTACTCTTGATACAAGAAGTCTATCTAGTTGTGCCAATAGTTCTGCGTGTTTTTCCGGAGGATTTTCTCTCATTATTCTTTGTGCCGCATCTACATATTTTTCACCATTTATTAGTGTATTTTCTACATTTACTTCTTTCCCATCGATGGTTATAGTGTCTGCCCATCCTTTTCCTATGTTTCTGGCACGACTTTCTGAAGCAAAGTATGCTTGTGTATCTGCGTCATATGTTGTTCCTCTTCTTAAGTATGTTCTTTCTCCAACAGTTTCAACTACTAATTCTCCCCATTCAGGATAATTATTTTGAATTGCTTCTTTTGCTTCAGTAGCCTCTTTAGCTGTTTTGTATTCTACTGCTCCGTTTTCTCTTAGAATTGCTCTTGAAGCAACAACTCTGTCTAATTTTGGGAGTTCTGTTTCTTTTGTCGCAGGGTCTTTCATTGCTCTTTCGTAAGCTTCTTTAACTGTTCCATCTGGGAGTCTAATATCTTCGATGTTTACGGTTTTTTCACCAATTTTTGCTTCTGTTGGAGTTCCTTGGTTTACTCCTTTTTCGCCGTTTGAGAATCTATTACCTGACAATGAACTTGCTACTATATCTGCGTCGTGTGCCTTTATTTCTCTTCCAGGTATTGTATGAGTCGGTTCTCTGCTTTCTGCTGGGGCAGATTCTCTTCCTTCAGGGGTTCTAGCAGTTTCAGGTCTAGCAGTTCCTTCTGGAGTTGCTGGTGCAGGAGTGCCTTCTGCTGGAGCAGTTCTTGGAGTTCCTTCTGGAGTTGCTGGTGCAGGAGTGCTTTCTTGAGTTGCTGGTGCAGGAGGAGTTTCTCTTGCTGCTTTTTTTGCAGCTTTCTTAGCTTTGCGAGCTGCATTCCAATCTTTTAAACGTTGTAATAAAGATTTCTTAGGCCCTGTTGTAACAGTTCTTTCTGGAGTTGCTGGAGTTGCTGTGCCTTCTCTTCGTAGATAAAATTTTGTTCCACCTGGTTCTACTATTAAGCGATCTTTCCACTCAGGGTAGTCTTTAACAATTCCTTCTTTTGCGGCTTTTGCTTCTGCTTCAGTTTCGTATTCAACAACTTTTCCTTCTCTTAAAATTAATCTTGATGCAATTAATCTATCTAGTTCTGCTAATCTTTCTGCTCTTGCAGGCTCTGGTTCTATTTTTAAGGCTTCTTTATATAGATCTGTAGCATTTTTCTCTCCAATTCTTATGTCTACTCCGTCTTTTATTAAAGCTACTCGTTCGGTTCCTATTAATACTTCTGTAGGAACTCCATCATTTACTTTTTCTACTCCGTTTTTATATCTGCCTTCTGCTGCACTCTTGGCAATTATATTTGCGTTATGAGATTCACGTTGTACAGGTCTCTCTTTTACTGCTCTCCAAGTTCTAAGTCCAAGTACAGGAGCTGCAATTGCTGCAAATTTTCTCCATGCATCTGTTTCTTGCATTGCTTCTTTTTGTGTTTGGCTGAATCCTATTGCTCCACCTGTGAGTTCGTGAGCTAAGACTGCTGCCTCTTCTTGAATAGCTCCTAGTGCATAAAATCCTCCGATTTCTGAACCGATTTCAATTCCGGAAACTGCGATTTTTCCAGCAGTTCCTCTTGCTTCAAGATCGGCTAAAGATCGTCCGATTCTACGACTTACTCCACCTAACATTAATCTATCTATTCTTGCTGGAGCTGCTCCTGCCGGAAGTCTTCCTATATTTCCAGCTGCTCGTGTAGTTCCTCTCATGAATTGTTGCATTTTCCCAAGTCCGTAGAATGTTGATGCCATCATAGCAATTTGAGTTGCACCTTCTGCTGACCATGGTTCTACGAATTCTCCGTTTAATGCTCCTTGCATTTCCACGAATGTTGTAGCGTGTAGAGTTGTTCTAAGAGCTGTTGCTCCTCTAGTTGATCCTGCCATATATTCTGCAGCTCTTCCTATTCTACCTGGAGCTGCACCAGCTCCGAATAATGCTGTTCTCAATCTTGAACCTGCAGCAAATCCGTATCTTTGTAATCCAAGTGCACGGCTACCATGAGCTGCTCCTTCTGCTGCAGCAGTTGCTCTTCCAGCATTTACTCCCAAGGCTCCTCCTGCGAATGAAGCAAATCCTGCAGTTACTACTTCGATCATGATTATTTCTGTGATCGTTTTTGCTAAACTTCCTGCAAAATCTGCATTTTCTGCACTTAATTTCCATCCTTTACCATTTAGTGAGTGCATTGTTTGTACTGCTGATTTTTCTAGAGTTGATAATCCTGGATCATTTGGATCCATTCCGTCAGTGATGGTTCCATAAGCTTCTATAATTGCAGATTCTTTTATTTGGGTTTTTGCAATTGTATCTATCGTAGCCATCATTGCTCCTGGAGTTGCTATTGATGGAGGAATAGGTTGGCCACTTTTTATAAGTTTATCTCTTTCTGCTTCTACTCCAAGTCTAGCTTGTGCTCTAATTTTTGAGCCTTCTTTCTTATCTATGTCGTATTCTAATTTTGCTATTTCTGTCATTAGAGCTGCAGGAGTTGTACGTTTGTCTAATTGTTTTTTTAATATTTCTATGCAAAGAGCTCTGGCTTCTTGGAAGTGTCCATTTTTTTCTGCATTTTCAATTTTTGAAAGAAGAAGTTTTTCTGCTGCTCCTAGTTCTGCTCTTCCTCCCGCACCGTCGTTCATCAAATCTTTTGATGCAAAAACTGAAGCTGATCCTGCTAAAAGTCCTCCTTCTTTTTCAAACATTACTTCTTTATCTCCAGTCCATCCGTTAGTCCATGAAGATTGTCCCATATGTTCATTTCCGCTTTGATATTCTTCAAATAGACGTAATTCTTCTTTGAAATCTGTAAATAATGGAGGTGGATTTGGTGCTGTTGCTGGTTTAAGAATTCCGCCACCTGTAGTTCTTAGGTGGTTCATATAAAAATCAACTGGGTTGTCGATTTTTACACCAGCATCAATATCTATTGGATATTGATATTGGATTAAATACATTAATGCTTGATGTATATTAGAAGAAGCAAAAGCTACTTCGTAATCTCTATCTGCATTGTTTGAGAATCCTTCGTTTCTTAATGAAGCGCGTTTCTCTGAGTCAGGAAGTTTCATGAATTCATCTAGTCCTTCGTAATCGTCGAAAGTTGTTAATAGAGTATTTTGTGCTGTTTTTACCATGTCTAAAGCAATGTACTGACGTAACAATCGATCCGTCCCTTCTAATGTCTTTTCTTGCATCTCTCTTACTTCTGCAGAAAGACCTGAAGAATTTACGCTTTTTAGTTTCAGATACATTTCTCTAAGTTTTGCTTGTGCTTCATCTGGAGATATTTGTCCTTGTGAGAATAGAATTGAAATTTTTTGAGCTTCCCAGACTTTTTTCTCTTCTGCTGGTGTAGTTGGATCGTTTATTTTCGCATCATATATTGCAATAATATCTGCTAGAAGATCTGTTCTTGTTCCATCAATTGTTCCGATTAATGCGTTTGCTACTTGGCTAGCTTCGGATGGTTTTCTTGCTGCCAATTGAGTCATAAAATCTCCAAGTGCTTTTTCTCTTTTGTCTGCTGGAAGTTTATCTAAGGCTATTAATAATCCTTCGACTCCTAATACTTGGTAGTTGTCTTGTAAAATATTTGATGACAAATCTTTTTTAAGGTGTTCATCATATTGTTGATGTTCTACAGTCGCTACTCTTCCGACTGGTTCACGAGTGCCAACTGTTTTGTGATGAGTATCACTATCTTTAAATGTTTGAGGTTTGTGAGTAATTTTTGGTGGGCATGGAGGTTCTGGTGGTGGTTCTGGACATGGAGGGCAAGGAGGGCAAGGTTCCTCTGGAACTGGACATGGTGGGCAAACTGGAGGACAAGGAGGACATTCCGGTTGTTCAGGTTCTGGAGGGCAAGGAGGACATGGTTGTTCAGGTTCTGGATCTGGTTTACATTGAACTGTTTCTGTAAAATGTGAGTATCTGTATTTTCTTTCTTTGACGGTATCACCAAGTCTTAAAGTTATTTTTTCAAATAAGCATCCTTTTCCAAAATTTTCCTTTTTAATAAAACTTTTTTCTTTGATTGGTTCTAGCGCTCTTTGGAAAGCTAGTATTAAATTGTATGCGCCTTCTGGACCGTATATTTCTGCGTTTGTATATCCATTGTCTTTAATCATTTTCTTCCAGGCTTTGTCTGAGAAATCTGTCATTTTTGCCATTTCTTCTAAGATTTTTCCCATTTTCCCATCGATATCTGTAACACTTCCAAAATCAAATTCTATTACATCTTTAAGTTCTAATAATAATTGTGCACTTTCAGCATTTTTCTTGTACCATGCTGAAGGTTTTTTTACTTTTTCAAATGAAGTTTTATCTACAGATCCTTCTAAAGTGTATGAATATTGTTCTGGAGTTTCTTCTTGATCTTCTTTTGAAATATCATATTTACCAAGGTCAAAATTATAGTGTCTTTCTCTTGGCTCTCTTTCGTTACATTCACTTAGTTGACTCATTTCACTTATCTCGAATCTTTGAATCGCATGCTCTTCTACTTTTTTTGAAAGTAAAACTTCTTTTAGTTGTTTAAAAGAATCACTTAGAACTTTTTTAACTTCTTTAAGTTTTAGTTCGGCGCTATTAAAGATTTTCTTCAGATCCTGATATTTATCAGTGATATCTTTAATATCAATTTCTCCTGGAGTGATTTCTTGTGCCTTTACTCCACTTAAGAATTTTATGAATTTTTCTTTAAAATTCTTAATTGATTGTTTTGAATTTTCTGATACTACTTCGCGGTGATCTTGTTTTTTTTCTTGTCCGTTTGGTAGATCAAAAGAGATATTAGCCATATTTGTTTTTGTTATTTTTATTTTTTATTTAATAAAATAATCTCTAAATTGTATCATATTTTTGTTTATTTGTGAAGACTTAGTTTGCAAAAATCTTTTGAATAGTGACTATTTAAAAAATAGTGTTACAATTTTGGTCGATTTTGTGATATAATGAAGTACTAATCATTTAAAATGATTTAGGAAAAATTTTATGAAATATTTTCAAATAATTGTTCCGCAGGGAGATGATGTAAAGAAAAAAGAAAGCTTGTTTAAGGAGCTTCTTGAGAATATGCATCATACTATTCATGAGCATACTGTGTCTTTAGAGCTTCTTGGATTTGAGCAATATACTTACTTTTTTTGTTCATGTCCTGACAAACTATTCGAAACCATAGAAGGTCTTTTTTATTCAACGTATCCGGATTGTGAAATTAAAGAAACATCGGATTATGTAGATGCTTTTGATCCGAATAAAATGGCTATAGCTGGGGCTGAAATTAAACTTAAGTTTGGGGATGTTTATCCGTTTAAAACTTATGATCATTTTGAGGACGATTCTCAAAGTAGGCTTTTTTCCACTATTTCAAAAATCCCTTCTGGAGAACAGGTTTGGATCCAGTTGGTGGTTCAGCCAGAAGAAGAAACGGCTGGATATCATTTAAGAAGAAGGATTTTACTAAAATGGAATAGATTTAAAAAAGTATTTAGTATTAGAGATAGAATGCGTGCAAAAGATGAACACTCTGTTATCCATTTGAGAAATGAATTAGCTACCGAGAAAAATAAAGAAGAGCCGTTTGTTTGCTCTCTTCGTATTGGGTATATTTCAAAAAATGAAGATGAATCAAAGAGAAAAATTGAAGCTGTAATCAATAGTTTTTATCAGTTTAATAAAACTGATATCCAAGAATTTAAATATGTAAGAGTTAATGGAAAATCTTTTTTGCATGATTATAAAAACAGAAAAAATTCTCCTGGATATGCTTTTACTGCATATGAAGTAGCTACGCTTTATCATATTCCAAATCCTGATATAGTCCCGCATATTGTGCATGTGCTTGCGAAAAAATCCGAACCTCCTCAGGATCTTCCAAGACAAGGAGAAAAAGATGTAAGTCTTTTTGGAATTACAAACTACCACAATAATTTTGAGGTGTTTGGAATAAAAAGAGCTGATAGACGCAGGCATCTATATACAGTGGGGAAGTCTGGTTCTGGAAAATCTAAACTTCTAGAGCTTCTTATTAAGACTGACATGGAAGAGGGAAAAGGAGTTGGAGTTCTAGATCCCCATGGAGACTTGGTTGATAATGTTATTGAATTTATTCCGAAAGAAAGAATAAAAGATGTAATTTATTTTGATCCCGCTGATATTGATTATCCTATTTCTTTCAATCCTTTGGAAAACGTAGATGAGGAATATAAAATGCAGGTTACTCTTGGTTTTATTCAAATTTTTAAAAAGCTTTTTGGAACAAACTGGACTGATAGGCTTGAGCATGTTTTGCGTTATGTAGTGCTAGCTTTGCTTGATAGTCCGAATACTACAGTGCTTTCAATTTTGAAAATGTTGACTGATAAAAATTACAGACAAAATATCGTATCTAGAATTAAGGATAATGTTGTTAAAAATTTCTGGGTTAGTGAATTTGCGGCATGGAGCGAGAAGTTTGATGCTGAGGCGATTACTCCATTACTTAATAAGGTAGGACAGTTTGTGGCTACGAATATGATTCGTAATATTATTGGACAGCCAAAGAATAAAGTGAATATTAGAGATGTTATGGACAGTCAAAAAATTCTTTTAATGAAGGTCTCTAAAGGGCTTCTTGGTGAGGAAAATAGCTCGTTACTTGGCTCTATGATTATTACGAAATTGTATCAGGCGGCAATGAGTAGAGCTGATGAAAAAGAAGAATTCCGTAAAGATTTCTATTTCTATGTGGATGAGTTTCAGAACTTTGCTACGGATACTTTTGCGGAGATTTTGTCGGAAGCCAGAAAATATAAATTGAATTTAACTATTGCTCATCAATACATGGGACAGGTTTCTGATACTATTAAAAAGACTGTTTTTGGAAATGTTGGTTCGATTGTGAATTTCCGTGTAGGGGCGGATGATGCTGGACTTTTGGCTGAGGAATATACTCCTATATTTAAAGCGAGAGATATTATTAATCTTGGAGTTCGTGAGTTTTACTGCAAAATGTCTGTAGATGGGGAAATTCGTGAGGCGTTTTCTGGGAAAACTCTTACAGTTCCAAAAATGAGCGGCGAATTTGTACAAGAAATTATAAATAACTCTAGAAGAAACTTTTGTGCAAACAGGGAAGAAGTGGAGAAAGTTTTGAATAAATGGGATGAAGCTGGAGAATTTGAAGGTGCGGGGCCAGATGAAGCGCCGGAATTTGAGGAGCCATTAATTTAATAGGAAAACTTTAGGAAAGTTTTCCTCGCTTTCAAAATAGCGGTTTTTGCTCAAACTTCCTGCGCTTTGGCTCGTATTTTTAAGTGAGCAGGAAACCACGAGACCTCCTCACTTAAAAATACTACGCCTTGCTTCGGAAGATTTGAGCAAAGTTTTATCATAGTGGAACCATTGATTCCCGAAGCTCAAAACGGTTTTTATTTTTAGGAAGAGTTAGATTTTCTTTCACTTAGAAAATATCTATGTTATATAATAGGTTTGTATTTATAAATCATTTATATGAAAAAAATCACAAACAAAAATGGGAGTAGTCCTATTTTTATAGAAAAACTCCCTGGGTATTTTTTAATTTTTTGTATTATTGTCGCAATGTATTTCTTGTTTGGAGTTGTTGCTCCTTTTGTTACCGTTATAGCTGTATCTGCTGTTCTTGTAATTGCTTTTTATCCTGTTTTTAGAAAATTTGAAAAATGGTTTAAGGGGAGAAGAGGGCTTGCTTCGCTTGTCACGTGTTTGATTGTTATTTTTGCAATCATTTTACCTATTGCTGTTTTTGTTTTATTAGTGGCTTCAGAAGCCGTAACTGCTTATGAAGTAATAAGAGTAAAAGTCGAATCTGGATTTTTTGATAAATATTTACAGTGGAGTGAAGGTGGATTTTTCTATGATTTAAAAAATCAAATAGATCCTGTTATTAACTTGGACAGTTTAGATATAAAACAGGGAATTGTTAATGCTGCTCAGAATGTTAGTACTTTTCTTGTTTCTCAAACTACATTTTTGATTACTAGTATCACTGGTCTTCTACTTGATCTTGTTATTTTACTTTTTTCAATGTTCTTTTTATTTAAAGATGGAGATAAATTAGTAGCAAAAATAGGGTATTTGTCTCCACTTCCAGCTAAGTATGAAACACAACTTTTTGGAAAACTTAAAGATATGGTAAATGCTGTTCTTGTTGGTGGATTTTTTACTGCTATGATACAGGGAGGGTTGTGTGGAATTGGATTAGCTATTGCTGGAGTTTCTAGTCCTGTTTTCTGGGGTGCAGTCGCAATATTTTTGGCATTTGTTCCTATGGTTGGAACGGCTTTGGTATGGATTCCTGCTGCGATTACGATGTTTATTTCTGGGGACTATGGATGGGGAATTTTCTTGCTTATATGGGGAGCTGTCCTTGTTGGAACAATTGATAATTTCTTGAAACCTTTACTTATAGGTCAAAAGGCAAAAATATATCCTTTAATAATATTCTTTGTAGTATTAGGAGGAATCTTTACAATGGGATTCAGAGGACTTATTGTAGGACCTCTTGTTCTTATGGCTTTCATGTCTCTTTTACATGTTTATGAAATAGAGTATAGTAAAGTCCTTAAAAAGTAATTAACATATATTTTATATGGAAAATAAAAAACCTACTAAAAAGAGAGTTTCTGCAAGGAAAGTAGTTCCAAAAGTTTCAAAAATAACAGCTACAGTGCCAGTAAAAGACACTATATCCCCTAAAAGGTGGGATGTGTATAATCTGCAATTTCTTATTCTTTTGATTCTATTTGCTGGGTTTTCTGTTTATGCAATTTTTTCATTTTATATTTCTACTAATGGTTATATCAGACTTTATGGGTCTGTCACTGATAGTGCTAATGGAGAAGGACCTCAGCCTGCTGAAATTTTTAAGGATGTAAAGGAAGGGGATTATGCTTCTCTAGCAATCCAAAAGCTAAGAGATCTTGGAATTATTACTGGTTATGAAGATGGTTCATATAGGCCTAATGATAGTATTAATAGAGCTGAATTTTTACACACTATTACAAAAGCAGTTGAAGCTGATTTGACTGGAAAGCTTTATTCTGACTGTTTTACTGATGTAAAAGCAGAATGGTTTGCGCCTTTTGTTTGTTATGCTAAAGATAAAAAATGGATTAGTGGTTTTGCTGACAATAGTTATCATCCTTCTCAGAGTGTTGTTTATGGAGAAGCCTTAAAAATTGTTATTATGGCTTTCAACATAGATGTACCAAAAGTTGTAGTTGCTTCTCCTATGGATGGAGTAAAAATTACTGATTGGTATGCTCCTTATGTTAAGGCGGCTTTAGATAATGGAGTTATTGATCTTGGTGGTACTTTTGATGCAAATAGAAATATAACTAGAGCTGATTTAGCGCAACTTATATATAGAGCAATGCCTGACAAATAGGATAAAGTAAAATTAAATCCGCACAATGTCAATTCGAAGTTTTGAGTATATTAATGACCTTGGGCTTTAGGATTGTTTTTGCTGCTTTTATTTGTTTGACTGCGAGGGGAAGCTAAAGTAGATTGATTACAGTAAATTAAGAAACTTTAGAGGAAAGTTTTTCCGGCAGGTGCAGATAAAAATTATAGAGAAATTAAGAGAAAAAAGTAGCTTTGTATAAAATTCAAACAATCAAATAAGGAATATAAAAGCTTAAAATCAGGAATTCTTCTATATCGGGGGAAAATCTGCAAAAATGTCGTAAAAACCTTCAGCTAGAGTTAAAAATCTAACTCGTAATTGCTATGTGGACAATAATTTTATCGGTAGCCATTGCTGTAATTATAGGAAGTTTCGCTGGCTACTATTATAGAAAAAAACAAGTCGAAACAAAGAACAAAGATCTAGTTGAAAAGGCTGAAAAAATCTTGGCTGAGGCTAAGAATAAGTCTAATGAGATTCTTTATGAATCTAGAAATGAAGCTTTTAAGCTTCAGAATGAAATTAAACGTGAAGAACAGACTAGGCAAAATCAACTAAATCAGATTGAGGAAAGATTAATGAAGAAAGAACAGGGAATTGACAAGAAAGATGAAGAAATGGAAAAGATGAGAACTGAGCTTGAGAATAAAGTAAATTCTGTAAAACAACTTAGAGATGAAGTTGAAGAAATTTATAAACTTCAAGCTCAACAGTTGGAGAAAATTGCAGCAATGTCTAAAGAGGAAGCAAAACAAGTTTTAATAAAACAAGTTGAAGAAGAATTTAAAGAAGACATCGTTTTGCAAATTCAAAAAGCTGAAAAAGATCTTCGTGACAAGTCTCAGGAAAAAGCAAAATGGATTATTGCTGATGCTATTGCTAGATATGCAGGTGAGACAACCGCTGAATCTACTGCGACAATCGTAAACCTTCCAAATGATGAAATGAAAGGACGTATTATAGGTCGTGAGGGTAGAAATATTAATACTTTTGAGCAGATTACTGGAGTAGATGTGATTGTAGACGATACTCCTGGATCTATTGTGCTTTCCGGATTTGATTTAGTCCGAAGATATATTGCGAAAGTGGCACTTGAAAGACTTATTGAAGATGGACGTATTCATCCGGCAAGAATTGAAGAAATGATTGAGAAAGTAAAAGATGAGGTTAATTTACTTATAAAGGAACTTGGTGAAAAAGCTGTAATGGAAACTGGAGTCACGGGGCTTCACCCAAATCTTGTAAAAATTCTAGGTAGGCTTAAATTTAGAGTTAATCATGGGCAGAATGCGCTTAAACATTCTATTGAGGTGTCATTTTTGGCGGCAAGTCTTGCTTCTGAAGTTGGGGCAAATGTTGCAATTTGTAGGAAAGCTGGACTTCTTCATGACATTGGAAAGGCTGTGGATCATGAAATCCCTGGACATCATGCAAAAATTGGCGCAGATATCGCAAAGAAATTTGGATTACCTGATGTAGTTATTCATGCGATTGAATCTCATCATGGAGACCCTGATCCTCAAAGTGTTGAGGCTCAATTAGTTTATGCTGCTAATTTAATTTCAAATGCTAGACCTGGAGCAAATAAGGATAATCTTGATACATATATAAAGAGAATGCAGGAACTTGAAAATATCTGTATGGCGTTCCCTGGGATAAAGAAAACTTTTGCAGTACAAGCGGGGACTGAAGTGAGAATTTTTGTTAGTCCTGAACATATAGACGATTTGGAAGCTGTAAAACTTTCTCATAATATCGCTAGAAAAATTGAAACTGACGTACAGCATCCAGGACCTGTGAAAGTGCATGTTCTTCGTGAAACTAGAGCTGAATCCTTTGCTGAGTAAAATTTCTAAAAATATGTTATCTACTTTGTTATAAAAAAATTTTGATCCTCATGTACATTTTAGTACATTGCGGTCAAAATTTTTTGATTGCCTCGTATCTGACACTTTGTTATAAAATGACTCTTGACTTCGACAATTAGCACTCTATAATACGGGGTGCTAATTTTTTATTATCTAACATTTTTTATATGTCAAAACTTGTACCTACAGGAGACCATATTATTGTGGAAACTGTAGAAGAAGAAACCACTTCAAAAAGTGGAATTATTATTCCTGATACAGCTTCAAAGGAGAGGCCTGTGAAAGGAGAAGTTATTGCTGTTGGACCGGGGAAAATGCTTGATTCTGGAAAGAGATTGGAAATGGAAGTAAAAGTTGGAGATATTGTCATTTTTTCAAAATACGGCCCAAATGAAGTTAAAATTGATGGGAAGGAATATCTTATCCTTTCTGCAAGTGATGTGTATGCAAAGATTGGAAAGTAATTTTTATAATTTAACTATTTATTGATATGTCTAAACAAATTAAATTCGGAGACGATGCTCGTCAAAGACTTCTAAAAGGAGTTGAAAAACTAGCGGCTGCGGTAAAAATTACTCTTGGCCCAAAAGGAAGAAATGTAGTACTAGATAAGAAATATGGTTCTCCAATGATTACAAATGATGGAGTAACTATTGCAAAGGAAATTGATCTTCCAGATGTGTTTGAAAATATGGGAGCTCAGATGGTGAAGGAAGTTGCAACAAAAACTAATGATGTAGCTGGAGATGGTACAACTACAGCTACTCTTCTTGCAGAATCAATTATTCGTGAAGGCCTTCGAAATCTTACAGCTGGTGCAAATCCAATGAAATTGAAACATGGAATTGAAAAAGCAGTAAAAAAGATAAAAGAAATTTTATCTGAAATGGCAATACAAATTGGTGATAGTAAGGAAAAAATAGCTCAGGTAGCCACAATTTCAGCTCAGGATGAAATGGTGGGAAAGCTTATTGCTGAAGTTATGGATATGGTTGGGAATGATGGAGTTATTCAAGTTGAAGAGTCTCAAACAATGGGACTTGATAAGGAAGTTGTAGAAGGAATGCAATTTGATAATGGATACATCTCTCCATATTTTATTACTGATCCTTCTAGAATGGAGGCGGTATATGATGATCCTAAAATTTTAATTACTGACAAGAAAATAAGTTCAGTTCAGGACCTTCTTCCTATACTAGAAAAAGTTGCGCATGCAGGCCGAAAAGAACTTGTGATTATTGCTGAAGATGTGGATGGAGAGGCACTTGCAACTCTTGTTTTAAATAAGCTTCGTGGAGTGTTTAATGTGTTGGCGGTGAAAGCTCCTGGTTTTGGAGATAGAAGAAAAGAAATGTTGAAAGATATTGCAGTTTTGACTGGTGGTACAGTTATTACTGAAGAAATTGGACTTAAACTTGATAATGCTGAGCTTAATCATCTTGGAGAAGCGAGAAGAATTGTTTCTGATAAAGATAAAACTACAATTATTGAGGGAAAAGGAGATAAAAAAGAAATCAAAGCGCGTGTAGAAGAATTAAAGGTTATGTTATCTAAAACTACTTCAGATTTTGATAAGGAAAAAATTCAAGAAAGGCTTGCAAAACTTGGTGGCGGAGTAGGGGTTATTAAAGTTGGAGCGGCTACTGAAATCGAATTGAAAGAGAAAAAACATAGAATTGAAGATGCATTAAATGCTACTCGTGCTGCTGTAGAAGAGGGGATTGTGCCTGGAGGTGGAGTTGCTTTATTGCTTGCGGCTAAAGGTTTGGAAAGTATGAAAGGAGAAGATGCTGATGAGACTACTGGTATAAATATTGTAAGAAGTGTACTTTCTTCTCCGCTTCGACAAATTGCAGAAAATGCAGGGAAAGAAGGATCTGTTGTTATTGATAAAGTTATGGCGTTAAAGGAAGGAGAAGGTTACGATGCTGCGAAAGATAAATATGTAGATATGGTAAAAGCTGGAATTATTGATCCAAAAATGGTGGTTAGAAGTGCGCTTGAGAATGCGGCTAGCGTTGCATCTGTGTTTTTGACTATGGAAGGTGCTGTGTGTGATATCCCTGATGAAAAAGGACGTAAATGTGATTCTCATGGTGGCAGGGGAGGAATGCCTGGAATGGAAGGAATGATGTAAAAAAATCAAGAAAACTTTTTAGAAAAAGGCTGCTATGAAAAGCGGCCTTTTTTGGTCGTTTCAGCGGGGGGGGGTTACTTATGGGGCACTTTTATGTTATAATTTAACATTAACAAAACATAAAAACAAAATAATATGAAAAATTTCTCTGTTGTTAAGATTTTTGCGACAATTACATTGTTTAGTTTCTTATCTAATGTAGTTTTTGCTACGGATTTTCTTGTAAATAATATTGGATCTGGTGGCGATATTGCTTTAGGTGATGATGTTTGTGAAGCTACTCTTGGAATGAGAGATTGTACTTTGAAGGCGGCTATTATGGAAGCTGATAATAGTGCGGATCAATACGATATTATTGATTTTGATCCTGTGGTTTTTATTGATGGGATTGTATTAAATGATCCTTTTTTTAATACAATTTCTAATGGAAATTTTGTTGTTGGAAATTCTACAAGAAATAGAATTGGGATAGATGGCAGAGGCCGTCAGAAAGCTCTTGAAATTAATGGACCTAATTTCGCTCTTGATGGAGATACGTATGATGAAAGTGTAGAAGAGCCGGAAACATATGATGAAGATCAACATAATCCAGCTCTATATTTTTACAATTATGATTCAACCATTTTTGATATTACAGAAAATGCCTCTAATACTAGGATAAAAAATTCCGTATTGGGCTTGGATTTAAATGGGAAGGTTGCTGATGTTTGTGAAGGGATATTTTGTAATACTGATATTCAAGTGGAGGGAACAGATACTTTAATTGAAGGAAATGTAATTAGTGGAGTAAGTGATGGGATATATGTCACAAATAATGCTACAAATATTTATATTATTGACAATATGATTGGTACTGATATAGAGGGAGCAGAGGCTCGGGCAAATAATCGTCTTGGTATTAAATTTGGAGAAGGGGATGGAGATGGAGAGTTAGGAGAAGTAGAAATTTCTGGCAATGTTATTTCTGGGAATGAAAATACTGGTATAGCTTTTATCGCATTTGATGAATCTCCTCTAGATGGAACTGTCACTATATCTGGTAATAAAATTGGAGTTGACGTCACGGGAATGAATCCTATTCCAAATGGAGCTAGTGGGATTTTGGCTTCTTCACAAGTTAATTCTATTTGGACTATTTCTGACAATGTTATTTCTGGGAATGCTATAGATGGAATTTCTATGGCCAGTGGGGATTCTGCTTATATTAATAATAATTATATTGGATTAACGGCTATTGGGACTACTGTGGAGGGGATTGAAAATGGCGGGAGTGGGATAACCTTAGGATATGTAGGTGATGATATTTTTGCTGGAGTAGATGATGTTGATATTGTTGATAATTTTATAGGTAATAGTGGATTTTGGAATATATCTATAGTGGGAGATACTGCTGATATAAATATTGGAGGCAATATGATAGGAGTGTCTTCAGATGGAAGTAATTACGTTCTTCCTGCTCCATCTGGGGATACATATGCCGCTATAAGTATTGAAGCTCCTGATGCTACAGTTTTGAACATGGATGGAAATGTTATTGCTGCTAGTCCTAGAGAAGGTGTTTGGATTGGAGAGCTTTCTGCTGAGTCAATTGCTACAATTCAAGGTAATTTTATTGGAGTTGGAGAGGACGGCTCTACGATTGAAGATTTAGGAAATGGAACGAAAGGAATTTATATTCTAGAAGCTGGAGAGGTCATAATTGGAGGGGAAAATCTTATACAAGCAGATGGAAGTGGTGATATAGGGGAAGGGAATTTAATAAGTAATAATGGAGGGGATGGTATTTATGTTGATCAATATGCAAATTCTGTTGGGATTTATGGTAATATTATTGGATTAGTTCGAAGTGAACGTGATGGAGTTTTTAATACTACGGCCGGAAATGGTATTGGATCTGATGGTGCTGGAATAGATGTTTATGCTCCAGTTACTATTGGGGATACAGGAGACTTTAAGCGAAATATTATTTCTGGTAATCGTAGAGGAATAATTTTAGGGAATAATGAAGCTACAGTAATAAATAATTATATTGGAACTGATATTACTGGGAATATTGATTTTGGAAATGAATCTTATGGTATTGGAGTTGGAATGATGAATGTGGCTTCTGGTAAGGTTATAACAATTGGAGGAAATACTTCTAATGAGAGAAATGTTATAGGTGGAAATGGATCCGAGGGAATAAGTACTGGAGATAATTTTGGGGAGGTAACTTTAAATATTTTGGGTAATTACCTAGGAGTTAGTGCTTCTGGAGATGATGTTCTTGAACAAGAAATTGGGATTAATATTAGGCCTGGTGTAGGGAATAATCCAATTTATATTGGAAATGGACTTGATAGTGGAGGGAATGTGATTTCTGGAAATTTATTGGCAGGTATAGTTATTGAGGGTGGAACTGTTTATGTTAGAGGTAATTATATTGGAACTGATGCTACAGGTATGGCTATAGTTGATGAAGAAGGGGATTTTTATGGAAATGGGAGTGAGTTGTATAAAGGGCTTCTTCATCATGCAGGAGGAATTTTAGTTAATACGGATCCTAGTGTTCCTATGGTAACTCCTACTGTAACTATTGGAGGTGGAGATCTGGATGATCCTAATGGAATAAATGTTATTTCTGGTAATTTTGGTGATGGTATTTTAGTTTCTGGAGTTGACGGAGTTACTATAAGTGGAAACTATATTGGAACTGATGTTACTGGGACTCTTGATTTAGGTAATGAAGCTGGGGATATAATTGATTTTTGGGAAGGTAGGAGTGGAGTTAATGGTTCGGGAATAATAGTTCTTGATTTTGCAAATGGTGATAATTTTTTCTCTGTTAATGATTCAAAAATAGGTGGAGATACAGAAAGTGGGGGAAATGTTATTTCTGGAAATGAAGGGAATGGTATTTCTTTAGTACATGGTGAAAATGGTGGAGGACAAGATTGGTCTCTTGGATATATTAAGAGTAATATTTTGGGATTTGCTGCTGATGGAACTACTCCATTGTCAAATGATGGATATGGTATATATGTTGAGGATGAACCTGGTGAGGATAGCTTTATTGGATTACAAATAGGTGGGTCAAATAATAATATAGAAACTTCTGATAATTATGGGATTTATCTTTTAGAAATTGCAAGTTCTTCTATTCATGGAACGAGTTATGATTGGCTTGATGAACATAATAATTTTAGTAATCCACTTCTTTCATGGATAGCTATAGTAAATGGAATGACATATCCAGAAGAAGAGGAAGAAGAGCTTTGTGGGAATGGAGATATAGACGATGGAGAAGAGTGTGATGATGGGAATGATGATGATGGAGATGGATGTAGTGCTACTTGTACGGTAGAAGATAATTATGATTGTGATGGGGAACCTTCTGTGTGTGTGGAAGAAAGAGATAGAGGAGGTGGGACTTTGATTTTGAACGTACTTCCACCACCGCCACCAAGACAACCGATTCGTAATCCAGAACCAGAGCCGGAACCAGAACTAGAACCGGAGCCAGAGCCAGAACCAGAGCCAGAACCAGAAGTATGCACAGGAGCTTCTTGTAATCAAAATGATGAACCTGCTCCAAGACAAGAAGTGAGACAAGCTACAAATACTAGTGGAAATAAAGTTTCTACCGGTGGTGGCAGTTCTTCTTCATCTTCTCATTCTTCATCTGTAATAGTTGAAGATGTTGATAATGATCAATGTAAAACAGATGCAGATTGTGGAACAAATGCATCATGTGAGAGATCAGTTGATATGAGAGTGTGCGTAGAAAGAAAACCTGTAGACTGTACAGCTACATATGGCAATGAAGATGCAAATGGAAATACCGTTCCAGATTGTCTTGAACCACAAGGATCAGAATTAACTGGTCAAACTGCAAAAGAAGCCGCAGATAAGATAGTATTTGGCCTTACCGGAGCAATGCCAACTCTACCAACAATAGCAAACTTGGATGGTAAGATTGTTGATCAGAACCCATTGATTCTAGTCACATACAAACCAAATGTAGAAGTTTCATTAATGATAAAGAAAGAAGGAGAAGATACCGAAAAAGAAGGTGGAAAAACATTAATTGACAATGAATACAAAGGACAAATATATGTATCTGATCCGCTTTCTGCTGGTAAATATTCTGCAACTTTAATTGGAAGTGATGGAGTAAAAGGGAAAACAATATCTTTCGAAGTTGATAACACTGATATGGAAATACAAGAATTAACTGTGATCGAAGAGATTGTAAAACGTAATGATAATGAGATTCAATTATTAGCAAAATATGTTTTAGAAACTGTCGAAAAAGCTGATTCTTCAGGGAGATTTATTGCTAATGAATATGTAGATTACAAAGAATCACAACTTGGAGATAAACAATACAGAATTCACGCAAAAATTGCTTCAAAAGATAAAAACAGGAAGATAGCTTATTTAACTTACCAGAGTACTATATTTGCTTCTGTAGCGTTAACTGATGCTGATGAAGAAGGAGAATATATAGACTTGGTTGTTCCTGACTATGTTGCTAAAAATGAACAACATACTCTTTCTGCATATCTTTCTGATGCTAACAACACGAAATTATCTAGTAGCAAATTCACGCAGTTTGTAATGCAATAAAATCTGAATTTCGAAATAAATTCGGAATGACAACATTTATCACTTGTGATAGTCTTTTTGAAGAAGATTAAAAAAATTCCTATGTCACAAGTAAAAATTTCAAAAAATGTTGGAGATGATAATATAATTGATCTTAGAAAAAAGAGTCCTATTAAAAAATCCGAGCCTAAAAAAGATCAAGTTATTGTAGAGGATGACGAAGATAAACCTGATTTCAAAATTTCTCATGTAGAAGAGGAAAATGAAGAAAATCGTGAATATGTTTCACCTGTCACTAGTGAGGAGATTTCTGCGTTAAAAGCTAGTGATAATGTAAAAGTGAAGTTTGATAAGTTTGTAAATCTTGTTGCAAGTAAAGTGGATGCTGAAATGGTTGAAAAATATATGGATGAAGATGTAATTGTAGGAACGAATCTGTTAACAGAATTAGCTAGTGCTGAAAAAGAGGATAAAGAAAACAAAAAAGTTCCTTTAATGTTCATTTTAGGGATCCTTATTGGGGTTGGGATCGCATATATTTTACTTAAAATGTAGAAATAAAATTCTATGGTTAAAACAAAACTTAAGTATAAAAAAGTTTTACTTAAACTTTCTGGCGAAGTTTTTAAAGGTAAGCTTCCTAGTGGAATAGATGGAGATGTATTGATGAATTTTGCTAAAGAAATAAAAAAACTTCAAGACATGGGAGTTAAGGTTGGCATTGTAATTGGTGGTGGAAATATTTGGAGATATAGAGATTTTAAGGATTTAAAATTAGATAGAGTAACTTCTGACACAATTGGAATGATGGCTACTAACATGAATGCTTTAGCGCTGGAGGCTGCTTTAAGGCTTATTGGAGCCAGTGTCCGTGCTGTAACTAGTTTTCCTTCTGAGAAAGCTATGGAAACGTATGCCCCAAAAAGAGCGCTTCATCATATGAATAAAGGTAAAATTATAATTTTTGCTGGAGGAACAGGAAGTCCTTTCTTTACGACAGATTCTGCGGCTGCACTTCGAGCACTTGAAATGAATTGTGATGTTCTCATGAAAGCTACAAAAGTCGATTATGTCTATGATAAAGATCCAATGAAATTTAAAAATGCAAAAAAATATACAAAAATGACTTATCAGCAAATTATAGAAAATAATCTTGGCGTAATGGATTTAACTTGTGCATCACTCTGTAAAGAAGGGAAATTACCAATGCTTGTTTTCAATTTAAATGCCAAAGATAGCCTTTTTAAAGCTGTAAAAGGTGAATCTATTGGCACTATTATAAATTAACAAAAATATTTATGACTGTTCAAGATTCTATCAATGAAGCAGGGATTGAATTTGCAAAAGCTATCGATCATTTGAAAAGTGAATATGCGCGTCTTCAAATTGGACGTGCAAGTGCAGCACTTGTAGAAAATGTTCCTGTTGAAGTTTATGGCTCTCCTCAGCCACTTAAGGCGATCGCTTCTATTTCTATTCCTGATCCTAGATCAATACAAATTTCTCCTTGGGACAAGAAAAATTTAGCTGCAATTGAGAAAGGAATTGTAGGGGTTGGCCTTGGACTTAATCCTGTAAATGATGGAGTTTGTGTAAGAATTAATATCCCGCCTCTTACTGAAGAAAGAAGAAGGGATCTTACGAAAGTTGTACATAAATTAGCGGAGGAATGCCGAATTATTGTCCGAAATAAGAGACAAGATTGTCATAACCTCTTCAAGAAAATGAAAGGAGCTGATGAAATAACCGAAGATGATCTTCATTTAGCTGAGAAAAATTTACAGATTAAAGTTGATGATGTGAATAAAAAGATTGATGAAATGGCAAAAGCTAAAGAGCAAGAAGTTATGACGGTCTAAAAATATGCATATTCTTCTTACAATTATAGCGTTTGTTGTAATTTTTTCTGTCTTGGTTTTGATACATGAGATGGGGCATTTTTTGATGGCAAAAAGAGCTGGAATTAAGGTTATGGAATTTGGATTTGGACTTCCTCCTAGAATTTGGGGTAAAAAAGTGGGAGAGACGATTTATTCTGTAAACTGGATTCCATTTGGAGGATTTGTGAGGATGATGGGGGAGGATTCAAAAAGTTCTCTTATGCTTAAAAATAAGAGAAGTTTTATTGCACAAAGTGCTAGGACTAGATTTCTTGTTCTTATTGCTGGAGTGACTATGAATTTTATTTTGGCATGGATTCTTTTGACGGCTGGATATACTGCAGGAATGCAACCTTTGCTTCTTCCTAGTGATGTACTTAATGCTGTGGATAAAGAGCAAGTTATTATGCAAGAAGGTGTTACGGTGAAGGAAGTTTTGCCTTCTAGTATTGCCGAGAAACTCGGGGTTAAAGCTGGAGATATTTTATATTCTGTAAATGGAAAAGTTTTAGAATATGACAAGGTTGATAAGGTGTTTGATTCTCCTGTGGGGACATATAAATTTATAAAAAGTGATGGGGTTTTTGTTGATTACGTCGTGAATGAGACTGATATCTCAAAAACTTACGAGAGTGAAGATTTTGGTATAAAGTTTTATGATGTGGTCCCTTTCCCTGTTGTAAAAGTTATAAATCTTTCTGATAGTTCGGCTGCTTATTTGGCTGGGCTTAGAAATGGAGATTCGGTGTTAAAAATAAATGGTGCTCGTGTGTATGACACAAATGAATTTTATGAAAAAATTGGGGCTGGTCAGCATATAAACATGGACGTCTATAGAGAAGGTGTTATTTATAAAATTGAGTTTGATACTGATGTTTTGAAAAAAGTTATTATTTCCGAGGTTTTACCTAATACTCCTGCATATAAAGCAAAACTTCTTCCTGGAGATGTTATTCTTTCAGTTGATAAACAGCAGAAATTTTTTCCTGAGGATGTTATTGATTATGTAAAAGTTAATTTAAATAAAACTATAACGTTTCTTATTGAAAGAGATGGACATACGATTTTCTATTATATAAAGCCAAATTCTGAAGGTAGAATAGGAGTTTTACTTTCGCCTTTGGATGTATATGGGAAAGGTCAACAAATGAGTGTATATAATTCTGTTTTGAGCTCATCTATACTTGAGATAAAAAATGAAAAATATCCTTTTTATATATCTGCATATAAGTCTTTTTATGAGATGGTAAGGCTTTCTAAGCTCACTGCCATTATGTTTACTGATTTTGTTGTGGATGTTGTTACAACTCAAACTGTTGCAGAAGATGTTGCGGGGCCTGTGGGGATTGCGACTATGACTTCTGTTTTTGTTAGGGAAGGACTTGTATCTTTGCTTAGATTTATGGCGCTTCTGTCGCTTAGTTTAGCTGTTATTAATGTTTTGCCGTTGCCTGCGCTTGATGGCGGACGCATACTTTTTGTTTTATTTGAGATGATTTTTGCACGTAGGTTTAATCAGAAACTTGAAGCGATTATTCATACGATAGGATATTGTCTAATAATACTTTTGATTTTAGCCGTTACTTATAGCGATATAGAGAAGATTGTTCTTTCATGGTAGAAAATTTTTACAACATTGGTTTGTTTAAAGTAAGCCAAGAATTTTAGTGGTAAAAATTTTTTCTTGCTAAGATTGGCAAGTTTGTATTGTTGGATGATTTACAGAAATGTCAAATGTGTTCAGGGGTATATTTTTTTACTAACTATAGGGGTGATGGGTGTTTTAATTACTATATCTAGTATGGTGCTTTTTGGCTAATAAATGGCTTGAGAAGGGGATTGGAAATGATTATATTGAAGTCCCTACAAAAGTTTTATGGGCAAATTTAGAACTTTTGAGGGCAGGGTTTAATTTGGGGGACAAAGGGCATATTTTTTTTACAGTTTTCTATCTCATGGAAAATAAAGAACTATGGATATCTGTTTTAGATAGACTTAAACCTACAATATCAAAACCACATTTCTTAACTTGGTTCCAGCATACTGCAATTTTAAGAATTGAAGGACAGAAGATTGTTATTGGTGTTCCTAGTGTGTATGCACATGACTGGCTTAAAGATAAATTTTCAGTAAAAATTTTACAGGCTATAAATGAACAGCTTCCAGAAATTTCTGAAGTTGTATATGAAATAAACAGCAATCTTCCAACTGAAAAATCTTGGGGTGCTGTGGATGTGAAAGAATTAATCAGAGAAGAAGAAAAAAAGGTAAGAAAAATTAGAAATTTCAATGAGGTTAGAGTTCAAAAAGGGTTTAAAAGTGAGGTTACAAGCCAAATGTTGAACACTAGATATACTCTCAATAATTTTATTGTTGGAATGGACAACAGACTTCCTCATGCTGCAGCAATGGCTGTTTCTAATATGCCTGGTGGGATTTACAATCCTCTTTATATTTATGGAAAAGTTGGAATCGGAAAAACTCATTTACTTCAGGCTATTGGAAATGAAATTGTAAAATATTATCCTGAAAAAGTTATAAAATATGTTACTGCTGAAAGATTTGTTACTGAAGTTGTGGAAGCAATAGGGAAGAGGTATATGCAGAAATTTAAAGATCAATATAGGAATGTAGATTGTTTTCTTGTCGATGATGTTCAATTTTTTGCTAGAAAGGACTCTTCTCAGCAGGAATTTTTTCATACTTTTAATGAGCTATATCAGGGAAATAAGCAGATTGTTATTACTTCAGATAGATCTCCTTCTGAGCTTGATGACTTGGATGAGAGATTGAAAAGCCGTTTTGGAATGGGAATGGTTGTTGAATTACTTATGCCTGATTTTGAGACTAAAGTAGCTATTTTGCAGCAGAAATGTAGAGAAAATCAGGTAATTGTGGATCCTGGAGTTTTAGAATTTATTGCTATGAATATAAATTCTAGTGTGAGGGCGCTTGAAGGAGTTTTAAAACAGATTATTGCGGAATGTCAGCTTTTTGATCGTGTGCCTACTATAAAAAATGTTGCTGAAATTATTAAAAGAATGGATAAGGCACATCATATTATCGGTTTTGATATTGAGGCTAAAGGCACTGAGAGTTACATAAAAACTCCGGATGATGTTATAAGTTTGGTCTCACAGTATTACAATATTTCAAAGAATGAATTAGTAGGAAGTGATCGGCACGTTGAGGTTAGTCATCCTAGACAAATATGTATGTATTTGATTAAGAATGAATTAAATGAATCTTATGAAAGAATCGGATCTGTATTTGGTGGAAGAAATCATACAACTGTTATGCATGCCTGTACTAGAATTGCTGAAGATCTAAAGAAAAATGTAAGATTGGTCAGAGATATAAATGTGATTAAGAAGGAAATGGGATTATAAAAAAATCTTCTAAATTTAAAAATGTTCTTTCCATTTTGACTAAGGATGGTTTAATATTGCGATGTATATATTTTAATAAGTACTTTTATGTATCCTAATAATAGAAATAGGGCTTCGCAAAAATTTAAGGCTATGGACTATGTTATGCCTTTTTTAATTATTCTATGCGTAGGAGTAATTGTCATTCTAGCTTATAATTTGTACAACGCATTTACTGGAGCTGATGTTAAAAAGAGTGCTTATCTCCATATTCTTTCTGGTAATGCAAAAATGAAAACTTGGGGAACGAATGATTTTTTTAGTATTACATCTGATCCTGTAATAATGCAGGGAGACGAGGTTCAAAGTAGCAGTGATGGAAAATTTATTGTGGAATTTTTTGATGGGACTCTTCTTCGTATGGATGGTAATACGTCTTTGGTGTTTACATCTATAGATAGTGGAAGTGAACCAGCTATTACTCTTCAGCTTTTGGATGGAAGGGTTTGGATAAATAAAGTGTATAGAGAAACTGGTAAGACATTGATTACTGTTAATACTAAAAATCTTCAGATTGTATCTAGTAAAGGAAATATATTTGAAGTAGAGACAATTGCCACGGATCAGGCTGTCAGAGTATTTAGCGGTGATGGTAAAGATCTTGATATTAATGTGATGGATAAAGAAGGCAAAAAGGCTGTGGAGACCGATACACTTGGAGTTGGACAGGAAATAGTTGTTACACCTGCTGCGCTTGAAAAATATTGGGCATATCAAAGTCCTAGTGTCATTAATGCTATTTCTGATGAATTTAAAAAGACTGATTTCTATCTTTGGAATGAGTATGAGGATAAATCTCCTACAAAGTTCGAAAAATCTATGGATGGAGATAAATTTGTAAAAGTTGAACCTGAAGTTGTTCCTACTGTTGGGGAAGAAGTGGTTGTTACTCCTGAGGGAGATGCTGAAACTGTTGATCCAAAAACTCCTGGAACTGAAGCAAAAGTTGATGAAAAAACAGAAACTCCTGCAAATGCTACTACACAAGATCCTAAATTAGCTGTTCCAAAATTGGCTGCTCCTACACTTCTTTCTGTTGGTGGAATTACAAAACCTGCTACGGATGGTTCTTATACTGTTTCTGCAAATCCAGCAATTTTAAAAGGAGAAGTTCCTGCTGGTACACAAAAAGTTACGGTCAATGATTTCGAGTTAAAGAAATTCCAGCCTGGAGCTAAATCTTGGACATATTATGCAAATGCAGATTATGGATTTATGAAGGAAGGAGAGAATATATATAAAGTTTATGCTCTTGATGATAAGGGAAATAAGAGTGATGTCTTAGAATTTAAGGTTATTTATTCAAAATCAACTACTCCACCTCCTCTTGTAGACACTACTCCGACTCAACCAGCTCCAACTCCGACGACACCTCCTGCCACTCCTCCTACGCCTTAATATTAAAGATATTTTGCTCGGTTATTGTTGTGTTCTTCATTTGTTTTGGAGAATATTGCTTTGCCGTTTTTGTCTGTTAGGTAATACCAATATGGAGTTTCTTTTGGATACATTGCTGCTTTGATGCTTTCTATGCTTGGATTACAGATTGGACCTAATGGAAGTCCTTTGGATTTTCGGGTGTTATATGGAGAATCTATTTCTAAATCTTCTTTAGTTATTTCTCTGTCTTCGGTTATGTATAAAAGGGTTGCATCTGCGCCTAGAAACCAATCATTTCCTAGTCGTTTCCATAAAATTCCAGAAACAATGCTTCTATTCTCTTCTCCGTATACTTCATTTTCAATTATGGAAGCCATTGTTATTATTTCATTTATTGTGTGTCTTTTTATCAAAGGTTCTAAATCTTTGAACTTATTTTCAAAGTTATCCATTGCGGCATATATCAGCTTGTTTGGCTTAAAATCTGCTGGATTTAAGAAATATGTATCTGGATAAATGTATCCCTCTATTGGGTATTTTAATTTACTTAAAGTTTCTTTATCTAAAAATGTGTAATATTCCCATCCATTAAAGTTTTTTGCCGCTTCCAGAAGCTCTCCAGGGGTTATAAGTTCTAGTTCTACTAATTTTGCATCGATATCTTTAAGTGAAAGGCCTTCTTGTATTGTCAGAATAACTTCGGCGTTTTTTGCGTCTGTGATTATGCTGGAAATGTCTATTATGCTCATTGATTTTTGCAGATAAAATCTTCCTGAAATTATCTTTGTGTCTAAATTATTTAGTTTTATGTATGCAAAAAATACATATGGGCTGTTTATAAACCCTTTTTCTTTCAATTTTTCACCGATTTCTTTTACTGTTTCTCCTTTTTTAATTAAGAATGATGTTTTTTCTGTATTTAGAGGATCTATCGGTGTTTTTATTATGAGGGAATATTCATAATACGTTGAAATAATAATGATTATTATTACTGAAACGGAAATCAGTAAGGATTTTAAATTCTTGCTTGTTAGTTTATTAGACAATGGAAATATTATTTATAAATATTATTGGCCACCTAAGCCTGGGAAACCTTTGTCTCCCATTACTTGTTTCATTAGTTCTGCGCCTATTTGTTGTGATTTTTTTACTGCTTTATTGAAGCAGCTTTCTAAAGTTTTTTCTAATTTCTTTTTATCTGTTAATGCTTCGTCGGATATTTCTATGTTAACAACTTCTTGTTCTCCATTGATTACTACTTTTACTCCATCTTGTTCAGCTTCGATATGAGTGTGAGCGAGTTTTTTCTTAATTTCGCGAGCTTGTTTTTGAAGTGTATATAGTTCTTTTGCTTTTTCAAACATAAATTTAAGGTTAAATTGCGAAGTTGATTTTAGCAGTGGACTTAAAAAATCACAATATAAAGGCTATTTTTTTGAAATTTTCTATTGCCTAAAGAAATGATTTCGTTTAAACTCATGCCCGCTTGAACATTTTAGCAGGTATTTATATGGAAAAAGTAACATTAGAAGTCACAACTAGGGATCCAAATTCTAAGGCTAAAGACCTTATCTATGCAAATGTTGTCCCTATAGAATATTACGGGAAAGGTGTAAAGAACCTTTCTTTACAAGCTACTTATAGAGATTTTCGTCAGGCTTTTAAAGTCGCTGGTGGAAATACTATTATTGAGCTTGTTATTGATGGAAAAGACAAAAAAACTGTGCTTGTTCATGATGTTCAATACGATCCAATGAGCGACAGAGTTAAGCATGTTGATCTTATTAACGTAAAGATGGACGAAGAGATCAAGACTCATATTCCTCTACGTTTCACTGGTATTGCTCCAGCTGTAAAGGAACTTGGTGGTATTTTGACTCCGCTTATTGATGATATTGAGGTTAAATGTTTACCTGCAGCGTTAGTTCCTGATATTGAAGTCTCTATTATAACTTTGGTTGACTTCCATAGCATTATTCACGTTAAAGACTTAAATGTTCCAAATGGAATTACTGTCTTAACTCGTGCTGAAGATGCTGTTATTACGGTTTCTGCTCCAAAGGAAGAGAAAGAAGAGACTCCAGTTGTTGCAGCAGCAGCTACTCCTGAAGCTGGCGCAGCACCTGCAGATGGAGCGGCTCCAGCAGCACCTACAAAAGCTTAAAGATGTAGTTATCCTAGACATTTTTTTGATGTGGGGTTATTTTATTAGTGATTTTAAAGTTTTCTATGAAAAATAAAATTGTTTTACTTGTTGCTGCGGTCTTAATCATTGTTTTTTCGGCTGTTACTTATGTAATTTTGCCAAATTTATTAGTTAGAATATCTACAGTTGAAATTGCTTATAGCAATGGAGAGACAGAAGGGAATATTGTTATTACTCCTGACTATAAGACGAATACATTAGGAGTTTTATTTAAAAGTATGGGAGTTGAAAAGAAATCTTCTGGAGTAATTGGTGAAGATTTTCATAAAAGAATGGAAAATATTTTGAAAGAAATTAGGGGAAAAGGAGATGTATCTTGTGATGGTGTTGAAAATTATAAGGTGAATATTGTTTATTCCAAGAAAAATTGGGGTGTTCAAAGTGAGAATATTTGTGTAAGTAATGAGAAATTTGCCCTTTTGGATGAGTTTTATAAAAATGTCATTGATTTGTTTAGTCACGATGTATATTAATTAATAAATAGTTTTTAATTTAAATAATTATGCAAATAAATAAAGATTCTTTGATAAGTGAAGTTAAGGATGCGATTAAAATTATTCGCTTGGATAAGCCGAAAATGACGGAAATTTCGAAAAAATCTAGTGCTACAAAAATGGCTGTAATTTTTTTAGTAGTTCCTTTTGTTGTTAATTTAATTTTTGCTACTTTGTCTTTTCCGTCTGGATTTGGGGCTATGTTTAGTGGCTTTTTCTTGTGGCCTATATTTATTCCCGTGGTTTCAATTGTAGCTATGATTTTTTGTATGAGCATTGTGGCTAAAAAGTTTTTTAAAGGAACGGGAAATGACATAGAGGTTTTTAGAACTTTATCTTATCCTGCGGCGGCAATATTGGCTTTGGATATGGTGCCATTTTTATTGATGTTGCTTATTGGTTTTAATGCTTATTCTTTGGCTAATTTAATTAATATTTGTGCGATGGCTTGGACTCTTGTAGTTGGATATTATTTTCTGCCAGAATCTCATAAACTCAATCAACAAAATTTAATTATTGTTCTTGTAATAGGCGGTATTACATATTTTATTATTGGATATCTATTAGGGGCTATTTTAATGCCTGGAACCTATAGAATAATTTAATGGGATTTTTATTAGGTTAGGCCTTTTTATAAGCCAAAAAATATGATATAATATACTGATTTGTATATTAAATTTCTTATGTCTGATCAAGTTGCTCAAAATGGGAAGGATGACTCAAAAAAACCTTTAGATAAAAAGGATGAAAAATTAATTGAGAAGAAGCCTTCTTTGACAAAAGAAGAAATTACTTATGGTAATAAAATTGTAGAACGTGAGAAAAAAACTGAATCTAAGGGAGAAAGAGACAATTTGAAAAAAGATATAAAGAAGCCAAATCAACATAATAATAGACGAAGGAGAAGACCTCCGCGCTCTGATTTGCCAAAACAGGAGGGGAAAAATCAAGAACAAAAAAAAGTTGTTCCAATAAATCCATTTACTAAGCCAGAATGGAAACCAAAACCAGAACCAAAGCCAGAAGCAAAGCCAGAACCAAAGCCTGAAGCAAAACCAGAGGTGAAACCTGAAATTAAACACGAGGTTAAACCAGAGGTGAAAGCTTCGGTGAATCCTTTTGCAAAAAAAGAAGTTGCTCCACAGGTTTCGGAACAACCTTCTGTACCAGCTCCGGTTAATCCGTTTGCCAAACCAGAGTCTATTTTCCATGGACAATCTCAGTCTACATTAAACCCTTCACAATCTCCGGCTCAGAATGTGCCTTCTAAGCCTTCGACTCAACCCGTAAACCCTTTCGCGAAAGCTGAAACAAAACCAGAGGTTAAATCTGAAATGAAAGCTCCGATGAGTCCTTTCGCGAAAGCTGAAACAGAAAAACCAGAGGTTCTTTCTGTTGGACAAGAAAAAAATATAAAATTGGTCCCAGTCCCTCATGCAGTGTCTCCTGAAGTTCCTTCGGCCGTCCCTCCTGTTAAGCAAGAAAAAAAGAAAGAAGAATTTATGCCTCAGCAATCTCCTTTTGCAAAAGAAAATGGAGAAGCAAAGGCTATAAATCCATTTGAAAAGCAAGATACAACAAAGAAAGCTTTTGTTGATGCTAAAACTGTAGTGGAGGAAAAACATAAACCCAATCCTTTTGAACAAGATAAAAAAGAAGCTGTAAAAGTTGAAGTTATTGATGGTGGCGCAAAAAAACATTCTATGCCAGTTACTCCTACTGTGAGTGCTGGAAAAACTGAAAAACAAGAACAAACTTCTCCCGAACCTAATGATTTTCGTTCTGAATTTTGGGATATATTGGAACAGGCTGGAATTACAAAAGGTAAATTGATTACAGTTGTAGTTGTAATAGTTGTTGGAATATTGGCATTTTTAGGTTTTGTTTTTGATTGGTATAAAATTTTTGATTTTTCATCTTCTCCATCTTCAAATGAGGAGAATAAACAACAAGTTGTAGCCGAAAAACAGCCTATAGAAGAAGATAAAATTCCTGTAGCTAATTCAAAAGCTTATGGCTTAATTTCTTCTTATATATTTGGAGTTGAGTATGGAAAGCTTTTACCAGATGAGGCTCTTTTACCTATTGGAGCTTATGGACGAGAAGATTCTATTCTTGCTGGTCTCGAACTTGGAGGAGCTCGTGATGTACAAAAAATTAAGTTTGCTTATTACGCTTCTTTGCTTAGAAAAATGCAAAACGTGTATGAGGTAGACATATATACTTTGCTTAATCAATCTACGGATAGATCTGCGACTTTAAATCAGTATCTTCTTGATTTTAATGCGGTAATTAGTGAGGCAATGATTGCTTATAGTGAGATTGATCAACAGGCAAATGTTTGGTTTGCTGAGTATGATCAAATTATAAAAAATCAAAATAGTATCGAGACTCAATTTTTCAATAATTTGAATGGTTTAACTGGGGAAAGTGCTTATCAAGCGCTTGGGGACTTTATTAAATCTTCGCAACAGGCTGTGGAAATAAAAGGTTATGCAAATGCTTATAAAGCTCTGAGATTGATGTTTATAAATTCTTTAAATGTTATTCGTCCTCGATATAGCGATGTCTATTACAACAGGGAAGCATTGATAAAAGGCGTGAAAGTTATAGATGTCCCTGGCTCTGATATCAATGCTATCATAAGGACTTCTCAATAATTTCCTGTACTAATTGACCTTGGTTTGTTACTATTTTAGGTGGCTTTTATTGGGCATATATGCAAGAAATTTTACAAAAAATAGGTTCTTATAGTGACTCTTTCCTTTTTGATCACGAAAAAATTGAGAAAGCTTTTGATATTTTAAAAAATCCTGATATTTGTGACGATGATAGAAGGGAGCATTCACTTAGAGTGTGCAAGTTGCTTCTTCCTTTTAATGTTGACCAAAGTACGCTTCTTGTGGCTCTTTTGCACAATGTCTATTCTAATGACCTTATTAAGGAAGCTGAGGTTAGGGAATATTTTGGACATGATGTAGCTAACATGCTTGTACATGTATCTAGTTTGGAAATTTTACGTTATAAGGAAAACGATAAAGCTTCTCAGTTGGAGGCTTTAAGGAAAATGTTTTTGTCCATTGCTAAAGATTTTAGGGTTGTTTTGGTGCGTTTAGCTTGTAGACTAGATAGATTGCAACATTTGGATCAGTTTTTTGAAAAAGATACTGATAAGGTTCTTTTTGCTGAAGAAACTTTTGATGTGTATGTACCTGTAGCATCTAGACTTGGTATTTATAGAATGAAAATGGAGTTGGAAGATTTGTGTTTTAAATATATTAATCCTGAAGAATATAAGAAGGTTTTTAATCAGCTTGAAAAATTAGGTGAAAAGAGAAATGCCTTTATAACTGAAATAAAAAACACTCTACGTAAATTTTTGGAGAGAAGAGGGGTTCATGCGGAGATCTCTGGCAGGGTGAAAAGTATCTATAGTGTTTATAAGAAAATGAATAGAAAAGGAGTAGACTCTTTAGATGATCTTTATGATATTTTTGCAATAAGGATTATTTTGCCTTCTCAAATTGATAAAGAAGGGAATGAGCAAGTTAGTGAGCTGTATTCTACATTGGGGCTTATTCATAGTAATTGGAGGTCTCTTTCTAAAAAATTTAAGGATTATGTGGCGGTGCCAAAGTCTAATGGATATAGAAGTTTGCATACGGTTGTTTTAGGATTAACTCCTGAAGAAGATAGGCCAGTTGAAATTCAAATTAGAACTTCTAATATGCATAGAGATGCTGAATATGGTTTTGCTTCTCATTGGCTGTATAAACATTATAAAGGTAAAACTAGTGAGGAAAATTTGAAGTATCAAATTGAATGGATTAAAGGACTTGAAAAGGTTCATGAAGATTTAGATGCTGAAATGAAGATTATTCAAGAAGTTGAGGTGGATATTTTTAAAGATCGTATTTTTGTTTTGACTCCAAAAGGAGAGGTGAAAGATTTGCCTATTGGATCTACTTGTTTGGATTTTGCATATAGTGTTCATACTGATATAGGAAATAAATGTGTTCTTGCAAAGGTGAATGGGGTAGCTGTTTCTTTGGGTTATGAATTGAAAAATAGTGATGTTATTGAAATTGTTACTAAGAGTGATTCTGAACCTAAACTTCAGTGGTTGTCGATGGTAAAGACAAGTCTCGCTGAGAAAAGAATCAAAAATTGGTTTAGTAAACTTAATAAAGATAACTATGTAAAAGAGGGGAGACTTTTGATGAATAAACAGTTGGAAAAAATGAAAAGACCTTCTCTTGATCAAGGGTATTCTATATTGAGATATTATGGTGGGCGTAGACTTAATCTTACACAAAGAGAATCTTTATTAGAGGAAATTGGAAGAGGCCATAAGCTTGCATCAGATGTTCTTAGGAAGGTTTTTTCATATGACAATGTCTTATCTGGGGTTAAAGCTGTGCAAGAAGAAGGAAAAGTTAATAGATCTTCCTTTAAAGAATTGCTGGAAATGGATTCTGATAAAAAAGTTTTAGTAGGAGGGGAGGCTGGTTTACTTATAAAATTTGGGAAATGTTGTAATCCTAAATTTGGGGATAAGATTTTGGCTTATATTACAAGAGGAAACAGTGTCACTATTCATAAAATGTCGTGTACTTTATTGGATAGTTTAAATAAAAAACGAGTTATGCATGCAAGTTGGAAAGGGCTAAATGAAACTACTGGACAAAATAGATTTAAAGCTAATTTGTTATTGGTTGTTATTTCTAGAATTGGGCTTTTGCGTGACATTACTTCTGTTATTTCGGCGTTGTCTATTGATATTGTGGATTTTTATCTTGAACCCGATAAAGATAAAACTAAAGTACATATTTTGGCGGATACGGATAATTTAGCGAGAATAGATTTAGCAATTAACAAGCTGAAAAATATACAGAATGTAATTTCTGCTATTAAAGAAGATTAAGAGATTTTATAGACTTATCTGTGATTTCTTCCAATACTGATTGTAAATAGTGGTGTATTTGAGTTTTTTCTTCTTTTGTTAAAACAATTTTTTCTATTTCTGTAAGAGTGTTTTCTTTTAGAAAATTTAGAAATTTTAAGTATTTTTTTGCTATCGGAATTTCGGAGTTTTTGTAGTCTGGAAGCAGTCCGGATTTATCTAGAAATTTTATTATATAAGCGATTGCAATTAGTTTTGGTTTTTTTGAATTGGATAAATGACTTATTGTTTTTTTAATCAGTTTTAATAAATTATCTAGGGTTTGATGTTCTTGAAGAATTGTATTTGTTATTTCTGCAATTAATAAAGCTGCAGACAGTGCTTCCAAATTTTCTCTGGTTTTTCGAAAGTTTTCGTCAGTCGAAACTTCTGTGATTATTATGTTATTTGGGGCTAGATATAGCGAAATTGTGCAAATGTTCAAGGTTTCTAAATGACCTACGAATTTGCTTGTGATTTTTTGTGCGCCTTTTGCTATTGCCTTTATTTTTCCGAGGTCTTCACTATAAAGAAATATGAGCTTATCCTGCTCTTTTAGATTTTTGTGTCCTAGAATAATGCACTGAGTATTTAGGCTTTTCATAAATTACAGCTCTTTTTTATACAAGTGCTCGTGAATAAGGATTAAACTACTGATAATGCTTAGAGTTATTGTCATTATCAATTCTCCAAGGAAAATTTTATAAAATTTAATGTTTGTATAGTAGCTTAGAAGATTTGTGTTTTCGATGTTTAAATTTTGAGAAACGAAATATAAAAGTACAAAGCTTACCATTGTTGCAAAAATACCGTACATGATGCTTTCTACTATGAACGGAAGCTGTATAAACCAGAATGGAGCCCCTACTAATTTCATTACTGATATTTCTTTTTTTCTTGTAAAAATGGTTATTTGGAGGGCATTTATTATTATTAAAGAGCCTCCTATTACAAACGTTATGATTAGCCAAAATATTACTTGGTGGGTGAAATTGTTAACTTTTATGAGATTTTTTGAAACGCTTGTTATTATTGCGTTTTCGCTTGAGGATCCGTTGCTTGTTATGTTTGAAAGGTATGTTTTATATAATGGCTGATTTAAAAAATCAGATATTGTTTGGTGGTATTTTGGTTCGGATGTGGAAATTGCCAAGCTTGCCGGCAAAGGATTTCCTAAATTATATTTTTCGAATGTGCTCACTATGTCTGGATGTGTTACTGCCATGTCTTTTAGAGCGTCTTCTTTTGATGTGAGGGTTACATTTGTAACTCCTTCTAATTTTTGTATGTCAGTTATGATTTCTTGTGTTTTGTTTGCAGACGTATCGTCTTTTACATATACAATTAAATCTACTTTTTTATTTAGATTTGTTAATGCGTCTTTTGCTACGAAATTTATTGCAAGAATTATATTGAATATGAATATTATTATTCCTATAACAAAAATTGTAATTAGCGATAGGACACTGTTTCTCCAAGTGTTTTTAATTCCCAAGGATATTGCTTGAGAAAATAAGTTTGAGGATGAGGTTTTTGTTTCCATTTTTTATTAGAAGTTTATAAGATGCTCTCTACTTTTGCAGCTTCTTCTAAAATTTTGTTTTCGGCTTCTTCGTTTGCTTTGTCGCGAAGAAGTGATGATTTATATATGTCTGGTCTGTACGGTTTTAATCTTACTATTTCTGCGTCTAATTTAATATCTAAAAGTAATTTTTTTAAGTTAAAGGTGAATGCGAATTGGTCGTACCCTAATGCTATCACATCTGGTCTATATATTTTTAGTGCTTTAAGTCTATCTTTGCTGTCTCCAAGAATTACTTTGTCGGCCCATTTTGTTGCTTTGAGGTTTTCCATGCGCTCTTTTTCGCTGTGGTCTGGCAAAAATCCTTTGATTGTTTTCACTGTTTTATCTCGTGCAATTATAGCCAAGATTTCGTCTCCTAGTTTTCTGGATTGTGT
>Ga0172374_1000267_pt1 | contig 41351 bp, 30 predicted proteins | sample LakKiv3m_FD_114536 | JGI IMG/M metagenome (GOLD analysis project Ga0172374, IMG submission 114536) | Freshwater microbial communities from Kabuno Bay, South-Kivu, Congo - kab_092012_10.3m | ecosystem: Environmental > Aquatic > Freshwater > Lake | place: Democratic Republic of the Congo... | reverse complement strand
CTCTTCGCCAACGCCTTGCGGCATTGTCGCAACAACAGAGTCGTTGAGGTAGTTGTTGCGCTTGGTCGCTTCGAGCGCCGCTTTCGGTGACCGCGAACGGTCGACACGGACGCGACGGACGATCTGATTGGAATTGGCTTCGGCGTGCTTGCGCACAACCGCCGCCAGTTCCTTGACCATCGGGTTGCCAGGCGCCGCAAGTGCGAGTTGCAGTCCCTCGCGGGACATCTCGATCATGTTGCGAAGTTCGGTGCCGAGCCGATCGTTGATTTGACCGAATTGCTCAGCGGTGGGTTGTTCGGATTGGGTCCTGGCCGTAGCCATTGCGTCATCCTGTTCCTTCGCTGCGTCCCGACATTGGGATTTAAGACTCCTCCATTACGGATTCGTCACAGCAGAAAAAAGCCCGTAGCTACTTTCTGCTGTGGCGAATACCGCGAATCAAGGTGCAAGTATCTTTTATATTATATGCATACTTTACAAGTTTTGTCAAGTAGCCAGAAATGCTCTGATTCGGCCGTTTTACAGCTACTGAATTTTCACCTGGTACGACAACGAGATGGGGTATTTCCATACCCAATGCATTTTTACCCTCGCCCTGCCGCTCCGAGCCCGGATTTTTGGATTCCCCCCGCGAAAATGCATTCCGGAAATTCTGACCTATCTTTGATTTTGGAGCCGATGACACGAAATTGTCGTCAAAGACTCCTCCCTGACAACCTCTCGGTTTTCAGCGCTCGAAGACTCACTGCTTTCTCCCACGGGAAAACTTCCATTTCCCCGACCCCTTTCCCCCAATCCCGCGCGCATCGGCCAAAGCGAAACGCCGCAAACGCGGCGTTTCGTCTTGGAGCCGAGGGCGGGGCTCGAACCCGCGAACCTTCACTTTACAAAAGTGTTGCTCTACCAACTGAGCTACCTCGGCGTAACCTTATCCTACCCTATTCTTTGGTTTTCCTCTCCTGGCGTTTCAGCCCGGAGTGATTCTTTGTGCGCCGTTATGTTTTTAACATACTCTGAATTAGTTTTTAAGCGCTCGTGGTTTTTCCGCAAATGACGTAGACGGTACACCACTCCCGTGAGTGTACGCTCCAGCATGCGCACCAGCGCAAGAAGCACGTGTGCAATGTCATGGAAGATATGTCCAAAGAGGGTACGCGTGGCGCGTACCACGTAATCAAATGGGTCAGCAGTTGCAAGCTTTTGAGCTATGCGCGTCGCACGCACATCAAGCGCACTGCGTGCGCGCTCAAAAAACCGCTTCCCACGCGCACGTTCAAGCGCTGTAAGCGCGAGAAATGCGAAAAACAAAACGAGTGCAACGAGTATGGCGATGAGTGCCGCCATAGAAAATTATCCGCGCGCCGAAAAGCGTGCGAATTTTGAGATTTCAACGCGCTCACCAAACTTCTGCGAAGCTTCCGTGATGAGGTCTTTTACCGTTTTACTTTCGTCTTTAATGTAAGCCTGATTCATAAGTACCGAATCACGGAAATAGCTCTGCATCTTTCCATCTAGAATTTTTGCCTTCATCTCTTCTGGCTTTCCTTCTACTTCTTTTTGGAATACTTCCATCGCGGCTTTCTTAGCTTCCTCACTAATCTCCGCATCGGTGAGGTACTGCGGGTTTGTGGCCGCTACCTGCATCGCGACTTCGCGTGCAAGCGAGCCAAACTCTGGGTTCTTCGATACAAAGTCGGTTTCAGAAGAAAGAAGTACCATGGCGCCTATCGCAGCGTCATGCACGTACATACCAATAGCTCCAGCGCCAAGCTCTCGATCTGCTTTTTTGTCTGCCGCAGCCCCGCTCTTTTTGCGAAGCAACACTTCTGCTTGGCCAATGTCTCCTCCCGCTTCTTCAAGCGCCTTTTTACACTGGGCTACCGACACTCCAGTTTTATCGCGGAGCGCTTTAATAGTATCGATTGAGATTTCCATGAAGAACAAGGGTTAGGAATTGATAAGAATAAGTATACCGCACGAGCTTCACCAAAAACGACGGAACCCGTTTATCCAGCGCGACCAGAAAGAACGGCTGAAGAAAGCTCTTCAAGCACGAGACGGACTGCTTCGCGAGAAGAGTCGTTCATCGTTATTGGATACGTTGCTTCTTTGAGATCACAGTCAGAGCTCATAATCCCAATAATTGGAATGCCTGCCTGACGTGCTTCTTTTACCGCATGCGCTTCATGACGGGTGTCTACAACCACCATAGCGTCTGGCTTTTTTGTAATCGTGGTAATGCCGTCAAGACGAGACCTCAAGCGATCAATTTCACGACCAATGAATACGAGTTCGAGCTTGGTGTGTTGCTTTGCAAGCTCACCTGAATCGCGCCTTCCGGTCAAATCAGTAAGGCGGTCAATGCGCTTTTTGATTTCAACAAAATTTGAAATGGTGCCCCCAAGCCAACGGCTTGCGACAAACGGAGATTGTGCGCGCGTTGCAGCTGTCTTTACAATGTCTGAAACCTCACGCTTCCCTCCTACAAAGAGAATGGTCTTCCCATCGCGCGCAAGAGCAGAGAGAGCTGCTTTTGCTTTCCCAAGCTGTTCATCAGTCTTAACAAGATCAAAAATTTCAACCTTTGATTTCTGGCCGATAACGTACGGCTTCATGGACGGGTGGCGGCGGCTTTTCACCTGGGCAAAGTGTGCGCCCGTCTCAAAAAGACGGTCAACACCAATACCTGCCGTTGTGTCGGTAGTCATGGAAGAGACTATACGTGAAGCACTACCTTCGGTCAATCCTCTGCGTCTGCCGTACCAATACCCCCATGTTCCGCACGTTCCTTGAGGGTTTGCACGATGTCGTCCAGGTTCCCCGCAAGTATTTTGGGGAGGTTATGCCAGCTTTCTTTAATACGATGGTCAGTGATGCGGTCCTGTAGGTAGTTATACGTACGTATCTTTTCAGACCGGTCTCCAGTGCCTATTTGTCCTTTGCGCTCTGCAGAATGACGCTTTGCTTCCTCCTCTTCGTGGAGCGCTTCGAGCTTTGCAGAGAGTATCTGCATGGCTTTTTCACGGTTTGCTTTCTGACTACGTTCGCTTGAAGAGCGCACATCAATGCCCGTAGGTTTATGGATAAGTCGTACGGCAGTTTCCACTTTATTCACGTTTTGTCCTCCCGCTCCTCCGGAGCGAGAGAACTCCATTTCAAGATCGCTCGGATTTAATTCAAATTTCGGTTTGGTGCGTATAGGAAGCGCGGCGACTGATGCGGTAGACGTATGAATACGGCCTGATTTTTCAGTTACCGGCACCCGCTGGACGCGGTGCACGCCTGTCTCGTACCGAAGCGCCTCATACGCATCACTGCCTGCTATTTCAAGCGTGAGATCATCCACGAGACGGACGTTCCAACCCTTCATGAGAGCGTACTTTTCATACATTTCCTTCAGCTCTTTTGCAAAAAGCGTCGCCTCATCTCCCCCTGCGGCTGCACGAAATTCAAGAATAATCGCAGAAGGCTTACTCTCTTCTTCTTTTGCTGCCTCTACAATGCGCTCAATTTCCAAAAGTAATTCTTTCTGGCGTGCACGAACACGCTCAGCATCCTCCTCCGCCATTGTCAGAAGTTCTGGATCATCCCCCGCTGTTGATTTCGCATCTTCTGCTTCTTTCTCTAAACGCTCATACTCCTCCGCCAGATATGCGGTCGCGAAGTTCTTTTTAAAATCAGATGAGTAGTCTATAGCCATTAGGGTGTAGCCACGAGGGAAGATGAAAATTTGTTCAACATGCGCATAGTCTCATCGAGCAGTGCGCGTGCTTTTTCTGTTTGCGAGTGTTTTATAAAACGAAGATTATCAATAATAACGAAAAATGTCTCTAGTTCTGCTCCCGAACCATACGCAATACGGACGAATTGCACATATTCTTTGCGATGTTTTCGAGCGTATCCTTCTGCAATATTTGCAGGAATTGAAACCGCAGCTCGACGCATCTGACTTACCATTCCAAACTGCTCGTTTTTAGGAAACAATGAAGTAAGAACGTATACCTCGGTTACAAGTTCGATTGAACGTTGCCAAACAATGAGATCTCGATAGGATTTCATTTCGCCTAGCCACGAGTGGCTATTGGCTAGTCTACCCTACTTTTTCTTTGAAGCGCGCTGCTTAAACTTCTCCACTCGTCCCGTCGCATCGAGACTGCGGTCCGCACCGGTGTAAAACGGATGTGATGCAGACGATACTTCTACAGTTACTTTTGGGTACTCCTTCCCGTCCACCTTCACTGTTTCGGTTGAGGCAACGGTAGAGCCAATGAGGAACGTTTCGCCAGAGGCGAGATCAACAAATGCTACCGTGCGGTAATTGTCCGGATGGATATCTGCTTTCATAGTGAGTAGGACTATAGCAGAAACCGCCCGAACCTTCAAGGTTTGGGCGGTTTGCTTCCCCTACCGGCTCCTTCCTAGAATTCGTCAGAATCGAAGCGAACATTCACCTGCACACTTCCTGAAAGGTTTTCTCCTGAAAGCGTCGTACACGAGAGCGTAAAGTCAGTCTGGCGAGTAATGTTCGTGACGGCGGTTGTTATGGAGCCTGCCGGAACTGGTGCGTACGTGGTCTGCGCGATTGAAGGACCTGCCTGGTTTGACGAGAGCGTACAGCTTGATACTTCCGCTGCTGACCACACCAAATTGGTTCCCTGTCCGGAGCGTACCAGGGTCGGTTGTGCGGTGATATTTGCAGTAGGCGCAATCACCGTTACGGTCTCAAAGTCGTTTGTAGTTCCTCCAGCTCCCGTACAGCTCACCTGATAGTTCTGGGTAGAGGTCAGTGGGCCGGTTGAAACAGAGCCTGACGTTGCACCTCCGGTATTGAAGCCGGTTCCTGTGCAGGATGTTGCACCCGTTGAACTCCAGGTAAGTGTGGATGCACTTCCAGTCGTTACGATGGTTGGACTTGAAGAAAGTGTTGTTCCAGGAGGATCGGACACAACGACACTGTTACTACATGGCACGGTGACGTTCTGACCTCCTGACGTTACCGTAACGGAGCCGGTCTTTGTTCCTGAAGAAGAGTATGCAACGGTGCGCGGATTTCCAGTACCAGAGAGCGGTGCGGTGCCACTCCATGAATAGGTGAAGGAGCCGTTGCCGCCAGAGGCTGATGCGGTCCAGGTTACATTCTGGTTCAATTGCTGCGCAGTTGGAGAGACGGAGCATGATGCGACGATAGAAGGGTCATTTATTGAGACATACGACCACGCACCGCAGTTATTTCCTTCATTACTTTCTGTAACGGTTGGCGACCAGTTATCTGCACAAACACGATATGAGTAACCGTTTGTACCTGAAGCGAGGAAGGTAAATTGGGTTGAAACCGGAGCAGACTGGCTTGCCGTAAGCGCACCAACCGCAACCTGCGTGTTTGCCTGAACAGTTGTACAGCTTGCGTCCGTTCCATTTCCGCAGATTTGTATGACGCTTGAGTGTCCTGGCGCCGTTCCATTCCCATTATTTGTAATGGTGCCTGAAAGGGTTACTGGTGAACCTACCGTACCACTTGCGGGACCACCGGTAACTCCGGTTAGATCAGCGGCCGTTACGGTGACACTTGAGAATGCATCGCAGTTGTTCCCTTCGTTACTTTCAGCGTTCGTTCCCACCCACACACCGTTGGTATCGGCGCACATGCGGTATAAGTACGTTCCTGGAGAAGAGAATGTGTACGTTCCGGTTACACCCGAATTACTTGCCCCTGCCGCAACAGAAGTAATCGTGGTGCCAGTTATAAGTGTGTTTAAGCCGGTGCAGGAGGCATCGCAAATTTGGAATATGTTTGGAATGTTATTCGCAGTTGCATTCCCTACGTTATTCACTCGTCCGCTAAAGGTTGCAGGAGATCCCATAGATGCTGTTGCAGGCCCTAGATTTGAGGCGGTCAGGTCTGGAGCAGTTACGGTTACTGTTGTCCATGGACCACAATTATTCCCTTCATTACTCTCCGAGATAGTACCTGCCATTGCGCCGTCTGCATCAGCACAAAGTCTAATGGTATACGTGCCCCCGGTTGTAATGGTTCTTGCGAAAGAAACCATCTGTGAGCTACCTGCGCCAATAGCGCTTGCGGCCACTGTGCCGCTATCAATCTGCACATCTCCCGCGTTTCTAATCTGGAATAGGTTGGTGAAAGAAGTGCCAGTCGATGCGTTTCCTCCGTTTGTTACGCTTACAGAATAGGTTTGCGAGGCTCCGGCAACGGCCGTTGTTGGAGAAATTGTTCCGGCAGTCAGATCTGGTGCTCCTGCGCAAGTAAATGATGACCCTGATGCACGACCCCACGCACCGTTGCTTAACGCACTATGGATCCCAAAGCTATGGGTAGCGCCTGGCGTCATCGGAAATACTATGGAGGTGCCAGTAACCCAGTCAGGGTTTGGAACACAGCTGTTTGCATCCCAGCCTGGCTGTTGCCATCCTGAAGGGCAGGTGCCGTTTTTGTTTACACGCACATAGTACGCAGATGCACCGGAAGATGCGTTCCAGGAAAGCGTTGCGGAAGTGCCGTTTGCGTTACACGTAGCAGTGAGTCCTGTTGGTGCCAGAGGAGTAACAGAGACGGTTGCAAATGCTCCACAATTATTGCCCTCGTTGCTTTCAGGTATAGCGGTGCCCCATGACGTGTTGTAGTCAGCACATGACTGAATACTGTAGATACCTGGAGTGTTAATCGTGACGGTGCTTGAAATTGCTGCAGAACCGCCCCCAGCAAGCGTGTGCGTCTGTGCGCCATACAGCGTAACCCCACTATTATGGAACATGTTTGGGAAGTTCGTCGCAGTTGCATTTCCTGCATTACTTACCGTTGAGTTAAGCGTGAACGGGATACCGGAATATGGGTACGTGTCGCCACCAGACGGCACCACCGAGGTTGTTCCTGCGGTGAGGTCTGGTGCAGTAACAGTAATGGCAGTAGAAGCACCGCAGTTGTTTCCTTCATTACTTTCACTTACAACACCATTCCAGTCTGCACAAATTTGCGCAGTGTAATTCCCAGCCGCAGAGAAGGTATACAAATAGCTTGCGGTAGTATTGCCGCCTCCTGCAATACTTGGAGTAGTAAATCCATCTTGGTATATGAGTGTTCCGCTTGAATTAAAGATGCGCACGTTAGAATTTGTGGACACCCCTGAAGCTGCAGTGCCGATGTTATTTACAGGACCACTGATAGTAACAGGCACACCCTGTACTGCTGATGCTGGAGATGGTGCTCCTGCGGTTAGGTCTGGAGCGGTTACGGTTATCGCAGTCCACGCCCCGCAGTTGTTACCGTCGTTGCTTTCCACAACTAAACTTGCCCAACTTGCATCGTTGTCTGCACAGGCAATTCCGTAATACGTTCCTGACGCAAGCGGCGGAGTCCACGCACCACTAACAACAGCAGAAGACCCGGCGCCAAGACTCGTAGTTCGCCATGCCTGAACATTTCCTAAGTTTCCGTTGCTTAAGTTCAGATCAGTGTCAAACCAGAGTGTGTTTGGGAAACTTCCTGCAGTTGCAATGTTGCCGGAATTAGTAATCGTTGCAGAAAATGTTGCCGACTGGCCTCCGGCAACAACTGTTGGCGTCATGCTGCTTGCGGTCAGATCAACTTGTCCTGTACAGCTAAAACCTGTCCATGAAGAAGGACCCCATGCGCCGTTTGAGATTGCGCCGTGCACTCCGAAGCTGTACGCCGTGCTTGGTGCCGTTGGAAACACTATTGACGTGCCTGTTACCCAGTCTGGGTTTGGCACACAAATGTTATTTCCTGCGTACTGCCAGCCTGAAGGACAGGTAGTTCCCGGTACTTGTACCCGCACATAGTATGCAGACGCTCCGCTTGGCGCATTCCACGAGAGCGTAGCTTGCGTGCCATTTGCGTTACAGCTTGCCGTGACTCCTGTTGGTGCGCGTGGTACCACAAAGATACCGAGCCATGAGCCGCAGTTATTTCCTTCGTTGCTTTCTGGAATAACCGTTCCCCAGTTCGTGTAATTGTAGTCAGCACAGGACTGCACACTGTAGGTGCCTGGCGTACTGAACGTATAGGAACCGGAAATTGCTGCGGAGCCTCCAGCGCCCAGGGTATGAGTTTGTGCTTGGAATAGTGTCACCCCGCTGATATGGAACATGTTAGGGAAATTCGTTGCAGTTGCATTCCCTACGTTTGAAACTGATGAATTGAATGTATATGGCTGACCTTCAATGACATAAGGAGAAGAAGGGTCTGCAGTATATGAGGTTGCTGCAGCGGTCAGATCTGGTGCAGACACCGTAACGGTCTGCCATGCGCCACAGTTATTTCCTTCATCGCTTTCTGAAAGCGCTCCGGCGCCACTGGTGTTTGTATCTGCACACGCGCGCACTGAGTATGAACCTGCAGAATTAAACGTATAAGAACCTGAAATGCCCGCAGAACCTCCCGCGCCGAGCGTATGGGTTTGTGCTGCCACGTATCCTATACCTGAAATCTGGAAGACGTTCGGGAAGTTCGTTGCGGTTGCATTTCCTTGGTTAGTTACCGAGGATGAGAACGTTACTGCCTGACCCAAAACTGCTGATGAAGGGCTTGTCGCACCTGCGTATACATCGGTGTATGCAGCATTTACATTCACGGCTGCCGACCATGCGTGTGAGACATACGTACCTGAACAAGTTACCGTATACGTAGTTGAAACATTTGGGTACACAACTACAGAACCAGATGATGCTCCTCCTGTATCAAATTGGCTTGAGTAACACGACGCCCCTCCATTCCCAAAATATACTGCGCCCCAGCTAAGAGTGGATCCCTGACCTTGCACAATAGTTGTGGGATTTGCGGTTAGTATAGTACCTATGCCTTCAATCGGAGGAAGGCCGCCACAAGAATATGTAGCATTTATCTGTCCAGCTTCACCAGATCCATCAAATTGCTGACAGTTTCCTGGATTACCGGCCTTTGCTGCATGAGCACCAATAAGCACGAAAAGAGCAATAAAAAAAACTGCTACGCCGTATGTTTGTTTTTTCATGGAATAAGTTTCTTTATAGCAAGAACCGAGGGGAACGAACGGACATATTGGGGAGGTTCGTTAGAATACAAAGCATGCGCAACTATTTTTGTGCCCTGTGCGTTCGTGGTCATAAGCTCATACATGTATGAATCACCGAGAGCTATAGCGCCGAAGACATTATCGAGGCTTGAAATTTGCATCATTGGAGTTTCAGCACTTTCAATAAGCTCATACACTTCTGCTTTCCCTTCTAACGTAGTCCATGCAATTTTTTCTCCGTCTGCACTTTGCGTTATGTTTGTGTATGCAACCAGTACGCTATCTTCAAGATACAGAGTCTCTTCGCCAGTTTCATAATCCACCGCAAAGACACCGTCACCACGAAACGCAATAACCGTATCGGTATCAAGAAATAGTGCTCCGAAGGCATCAATGGTCCACGATTGCTTTGTATTACTATCAAGTATCATCACTTTCCAGCTTGAAGGACTTGCTATCACCCCCTCCTGTTTGACCGCAACACTTACCCGCTGACCATCATCTGAAACAGATAGGAATTTCTTTATCGAATCTGAAGAAAGCAATATCGTTTCATTAAAAAGCACGTCATGGGTGTCGGTTGTGGGGTTATGCAAAAGCTTTGCCTTACCAGCTTCTGAAGAAGCAAGATCCACAAGAAGCGAACCGTTTTCCGAATAATCTTCAAAAGAGAGCTGGCCTTCGCGATAAATTCCCCCTCCGTTTACTGGTGAAAGGAGATAGGTAGCATCAGTAAGTTCTTGTGGCAATGATTCCCTGTCCATTAAATCTCCGACTCTCGCCTGCACGAGTCTCGATGCGTATGGATCAATAAATGAATAGTAAAGCGCGCCTGCGATAAGTAACACGAGCGCAACGAGAGTAATTGCAGGTATGGTTTTGCGCATAGTGTTTATATCCAAAGTATACACACTCTGCGGGTAATTTTTATTATCCTATACACCCCTTGGGGAAAAGTGTTTATTTCTCATGCGTTGTTACCGTTACGACCTCATATTCACTTTCACCCGATTCCCCTATAACCTCTTTAACGCGCCCAAAAGAATCTATCGAATACGCAGGTGCATGGTCAGCTGAACTTACAATAGGTCTCCCTGCTTCTACGGCACGAACCTTAAGAAATCTAAGCGTATCTACGCTAAGCGAGTACGGATTTTTAAAGCGCCCTTGCGAAATAGTAACGAGAAGAAAATCACTTCCTTGCTGATCTGCTAATGTCGCACCAAACCAGGGCGCAATCATTTCTATGCAAAAAATTATTGAACCCGTAAGTGTGGTCCCTGGCACCGCAATTGAGCTTCCCCACGCCGCCGTTGACACCGTAACCCGTTCGGCAATTTCTTTTACTTTACTCTCGTACCCAAAAAGTGGTGCGAGTAGTTCTGTAAGACCAATAAGATATTCTCCTTGGGGTGTGACGATACTTTTTGCGCGAATTGGAGCGATGGCTTCACCGTCAACACTACCAACGTATGCCACATTTTCAAATACTCCGTAAGAATTATTTTTCCCGAGTACGTCAATAACGATCGGCACTGCTAAGGCTCCAGTTGGAGCGGGACGTAGAAAACCTCCTCCTTCTGGTAGCAGAATAATTTGTGCGCCGGCCTGCGAAAGCGTGGCTACGCTTTCACGAATCTGTTCCTTAAAAACAGGATGTGCCTTGTATTCTGGCCCAAGATCTTCTTCAGGAATTGAAACCGACATTATACCGATAGCAACTTTGGAAGCCGTTTCGTCTCTGACGAATTGCTCTTTCAATTCAACAACAGGAAGTAGTGATACCACTACCCCGATAATGATGCCTTTCCTTAGCCACACCACTCCCTGTTTAGGTAGGCTACTTACCCTGAACACAAGATAGTTAACAAACACCACAACAAAACTCATAAGATAAATTCCGCCGTACGCGGCTAGCTGGATCCATACTGAAGAATCTGCAAGAGGGTACCCAATAAAACCAGTTGAGTAAAAAGCGGGATTTTCGACACCTGGAGCAAAGGTTACAAATAAAAATGCAACCATCCTGAAGAATTCAAACACTACCCATACTGTAGGGATGAGAATGTAGCCGAGATACCCTGTACGAGGAGAAATGTGCGCAAGAAGCGCAAAGAACCCGACGCAAGGAGCGAGCGCAAGTACCATAGCAAGCCAGCATGCCAGTATGAGAGCAAAATTTGCGATAGGTCCTATTTCTGAAATTATCGGCGTTGCGGAAAAATACCAGAAAGAAGTTCCTCCGGCGATAATCCCTCCATACAGCACTCCTAAAAGAGTTGCTTTTGTCTTGCTGTTTGTTTGGGTAAGCGCAGAGAAAAATGGAACCAGAGCAAAAAAAACAAGCGGCCACGCATACGGAACATAAAACGCAGAAAGTAATATTGTGCCGCTGAAAATGGTTTTCCCAAGGGAGCTTTTAGTTATGTGATGCATATCAACTAGAAATCCCGAGCGAGCCTCGTAGTGTTGCAAAACGTATCGAGGTCAATATGTGAAGGAGCGACCACGCATTTGCAAATCCAATACTGAAGAATATCAAAAATATGGGAGCGCTAGTGACGGCAAAGATAATCGCCAAAAGTCCGCTGATGCCATTAGTAATCAGCGTCCGGCGTATGTACGTGTACCGTCGCTCAATATTCGGCGCAACGCGTCGATAGTAATCTCCATACCAAATAAAAAAATGTACGGTAACGAGGCCGAAGAACCATACCGAAGCGGGGACAAGCAACCCGACATGCTGAACAATCAGGGTTCCTCCAAGCGCAAGCAGCGTCCATCCGCCAAGAACGTATGTGGCGACGTCCATTGCATATTGTTTCTGAAAAGCTAAAAGTAGCCGAACGACCACACATAGCACTGCAATACCGTATGCTTCAAAGAAAAAATTTGATCGAGATGCTGCATGTATAAATATTGATCCCCAGAGCACCAGAAACGGCAGCATTTCTAACGTTCGAACAAGCGATGTCTTCTTATTAAAGAGGTGCACCTCGTCCCAAAGCATATGGAACACGAACGCAATATTTGCTGCAATAAAGCCAAGAGTCGTATACAGGTTACAAAATACGGCAAGCGCGGCAAAACCCAGAATAGCCAAAATGAGTTTGGTTTGATTCCATTTTTTTGCATCACGTTGATAGAGAAACGCCATTGTTATATGCCCGAGCGCAAGTGCGAAAAACACCAGAAGCGTTGTGTCGTGTGAGAACAGGACAACAATCAATACAACGAGAAGTACTGAAATTACACGAATGATTAGTTGCGGAGTAAATGGAAACGCCAGCATACGTTTTATAGATGAACAGTAGCATGCTCATAAAACGAATAAATGAGATAGGCCCGCTCTTTGAGCGGGCCTACACAAACTCATGCATACGTTATTCGCGCGGGACGTACAACCTGCATCTCGCAGCAAGGTCACGATCAATTGGATTGGAAGAGTTGCCCCAAATCCTACTCCGACAACCAATAGTGAGCACTTCATGGTCATCAAGAAACCGAGTGAAGTGCTTTTCTTCAATGCACGAATCTCCTGAAGCGCTACACACGTAATGATTTTCATCGTATCCGATGATGCGAACTGGTTCATACCGACGCAGTTCACCAGAAGGACCAGAAAGGTCGTCTGCAGCCCACAAATCATCAACGCTTACTTGTGCAAGTTTTGTATCAAGAAAAGTGAAGATGGTCTTTTTATTATTAATCTTAAAGACCGCTCGATAGGCACTGCCTCCGGGATACTGAATGAGCGCACAGGGCACTCCTCGTTTCTCGGACATCTTCACTTCACAGCGACCAGGCCGTATCAGATCCTCGAAGAGCGCTTCCGCACTTTCATACCGCGACACTTCTGGCTCGATCTCTCCTGGATGGTAAGGCTCGTCTCCAGATTCACGGAATGCTGCGTACGGATCTTTAGGTGGTGTTTGGGCACCTACCGGCAAACTGAAGCTTATGAGCGCAACAATAAACGCGCCCAGGAACAAACTCTTGGTCATAGCAAACTCCGACGTAGAGGTTAGGGGATATTCCCCCTAGAAATAATTTAAACACCAGAAACAAATTGAGTCAATATTCAAAAAATTAATGTGCAGGGTCGTAATGACCCTGCACATTCAGTTTTCCAGCTACCCCCGTCCTCGGACAACACTTGTGCCCGGGTCGAACATGGTATTTTTCCCCCAGAGTTTTTTGACGACGAACTCTGGTATTGACTGGTATTTCAAAAACATATTACCGGACACAAACTGCGAGAGGCACCCGCGCTCGGCACTGCAATTCGCTGCGTTTTCTTCATTCCCTACCACCCCGAAGGATTGGTATTCCGTTGTCGGTTGGCCTTTGATCTGTACCTTGTCGAGATACAGATTTTGAACCGAGAATTTATCGAGCGCGCCATCGTGAATGGTCCAGATCTTGGTTTTCGATTCAACCTTAAAGACTGGCTTGAAGTTGAATTCCCTGCCGTCTCCAGCGGTGCGCTCGTAATAGATGAACGCGCATGGTTGACGTTCTGGTGCCATCTCATTCACTGGACAACGTCCAATTTCAGTGAGGCGCAGAAACAGGTCGTCCGGCTCTTCAAACAAGACAATTCCGTAGCTGGTTGGATCAAACACCTCTTTCAGAGGTGGAGTTGTGCTTGCTCCGTCGCTTGAGGCAAGAACAATCTCCTGATCTTCGGTAACCGGCCCACTTCCCGAACTCTGGGCGAATGCCGGAGCGGTCATCACAAGGAGTACCCCCGCAATGACCATGCTTTGTAAACGTATAAAGGTCATGGTGCACCTTCCTTTCGGCGTGACCAAAGCGAGAGCGAAGTGCTCACCTTATAAACGAATCATATTTTTATGAAAAAATCAAGTCTCTTTGGGGATAGTTTTTAATTTTCCTTGAGGAAGTCGATGTCCTGCTGGAACTTTGTGGCTTTCGCCATTACGGAGTTTGCGTAGCCTTGCCCGCGCGTCGCCCACCCGCTTCCTGCATAATACGTGGCTGCCGCGCGGTGCTCGGCAGAATATCCGCCCGCTCCTGCACCAACATCCTGAAGGTAAAGGCCGGTCGCCATGATGGCGTGCCCTGCATTCCAAGGATTCGTGGCCTCAACGTCGAGCGCTACTTTCACCCGGCCTTCAAAAAGTTCCCACGTGGAAGGAATGAATTGTGTTGGACCCATGGCGCCGCCGTACCCACCAGGGAGTGAGCAGGACACGGGCGTTGTGCTCCAATCTTTCCCGAGCGCCTTGGTAATGCGCTCAAACGGCACCGTATCACGCGGAACCTTCATCATCTGCGGGAACGGCGTGCCCGTATTCTTTCCTTTTCCATCTCCCGTTTCAAGGTCAGTTACCAAGCATTGCCCTACATTTTTTCCTAAATCGCTTTCCTGGGAAAGAATAGCGAGAATGAGTGCGGCGCGCACACCGGTTTTATCTTCTGCAACTTGCGCGTAGCGCACCGCATCTCCGAACTCAATGCCTTCCGTATCGCGAAGCGGGAAAAGACGCGCGCGTATTTGCGCTGCTTCTGCCTGACGCGCGGCAAGCACGCGCTGGTATTCTGCTTCTTCATTTTTGGTTATGGCGAGCAGCTGCTGTTTCTCCGCTTCATTTTTTGCCACTTCTGCTTTCTTACTTTCCACCACATACCGTGCATCGAGCTCGGCGCTTTGTTTTAACGCAAGCGCTGCACGCTCTTCTTCAGTCTCTGCTTTTGCGTTTCGTATTTCTTTAAATTCTTCATGAAGCCCTATTTGCACGCTCGCTAAATTATCAACGTCTTCAAAAAGCGCAAATGCAGAATCTGCGGCAAACGCAATTTCAACAAGGGTCAAATCATCAATTTGATTTAACCGGCGCATCAAAGATCCCAGTGATTCATGTCCTTCATCAATTTTCCCCACAAGCTCCGTGATGCGCGTGCTCTTTTGCTTAATTTCAGTTCCTAAATTTGAAATGGCCACGTTTTTTGCACGAATTTGTGCTTCCGCCTGCTTAATTTGAGCATTGAGAAGCGTAACGTCTCCTTGAAGCGTACCCTTTTTTGCTCTAGTCTCTGCGAGCACTTTTTCCCATTCCGCTATTTCTTCCTGCAAGTCTTCGAGCTCTTCCTCAAGCTCTTCTCGCTCCCTTTCAGAAAGCTCTTGCGCATGAACATGCGACACAACTGGCAACACGATCAGAAGCATCGCGAAAACTACCAAAAAAGGTCTTAGTATGTGCCCATGCATATCGTTCCTATATTCTATCAGACGAGAAAACCCGGTCTTCATGACCGGGTTTTTCGTTGAAAAAATAAACGATTGGGGCTTAAGCAGCGTCTGTCGAAGCTTCTTCTTCAGTCTTTCCTTTTTTCTCTACCTCAATAGCGCTCATATCAGGAGCAGTAATTGGAGCTTCTTCTTCAACCGCAACTGCCTGTATAAGTGCAACCACTTCTTCTGCGTCTGCTTTTGCCGTAACACCCTTAGGAAGCTTCAAATCTGATACTCGAATTTGATCACCAACCTGCGCAAGTACGGAGATATCTACTTCAATAACATGGGGAAGATCTGCGGGCGCAGCTTCAATTTCAAGTTCATGCATAACTTTCACCAAGTTCGCACCACCTTTCACCGCATCACTTTCACCTACAAAAGTAAATGGTACTGCCACTTCAACCTTTGCACCCTTTTCAATTGCGTAGAAATCGGCATGGCGCACTACGTTTGTGATAGGGTCACGATCCACGTCGTGAATAAGCACCTGCATCATTTCTCCCAATCCGCCAAGCTCAATAATAGTGGACTCTCCTGCTGTTTTTAGAGTTTTTTCAAAGTCGCGTACAGGAAGTGATATGGCCAGTGTTTCCTGTTTTGGCCCATACACGACCGCAGGCATCATACCCTCCTTAGCAAGAGCTTTTGATGCCTTTCCGGTAATATCGCGCTTTACGGCGCTCAAGCTGATAGTCATAGTTTGCACACTATGCCGTATTCCTTTGGTTTTCGCAACAACCTCCCTCTTAAAACCCATGCGGGACATCCGATGTCCCGCATGGGTGTGTATGTTTAGGGGAGTTGGAGACTTACCCAAGAGCTTCTGAAGCCTGCTTAAGCCTAGAGAGAAACGCTTCCCTTGCAGGTCCCGTATTTGCTTCTTCCCCTTTCCATATCTGGAGCGCTTCTTCCTGGAAGGTACGCGCGAAGCTAAACGTAAGTGGCCAAGGGGCGTTTTTTTCTTTCGCGAGCTTTGAAATGGCGCGCAGGTTTTCAATTGATTGCTCGGGAGTTTGTCCGCCAGAAAGAAACACCACGCCACCTATTTCCTTAGGCACGCTCGAGAGAAGCGCTCCCACAGTATCTTCGGCCACTTCTTCTGGAGTGTCCTTCTTCTTTGAATCTTTCCCGGACATCGCCATTGAGGTCTTTATAATCACCATGGAAGGGTCGGCACACTGTTCTTCCAGCTTACGTACCACCGTAGAAAGCACCGTTTCCATAACCTGTCGACAACGCATGCGACTATGTGTGCCATCTATTAATACTTCTGGTTCAAGAATAGGAATCATCCCCGTGCGCTGCACTTCGCACGCATACGCCGCAAGGCGTGTTGCATTTTCAACTATTGCAGAAGCAGTTGGCAAATGGTCACCTTGTATTGCAAGCACTGCTCGCCACTTTGTAAACTGCGCTTCATGCTTTACGTGATATTTCTGCAGCCGTTCTGAAAGTCCTACAAGACCGTTTGTGATCACCTCTCCTTCGTGATCTATAAATGGCTCGGTTCCCTGGTCTACTTTTATACCGGGAATAATTCCGCGTGCGCGTAATGACTTACTAAAGGAAACGTCACTGTCTGCGGTTTGGAAGAGTGTCTCTTCATGCAAAATGACACCAGAAACATAACGTTCCATACCAGGAGTTTCCAAAAACAACTCTCGAAATTGCCACCTGGTGAGTGCGCCTGGTTTTTCGCCATATTTTTTCAGACGCTTATCTGCAGATTCAGGGCTTTCATCTGCAGCAAGTATGCCTTTGCCTTTTGAAAAAAGCTGATCAAGTGTTTCAGAAAGTGCATTCATACCTCATAGTATACCGCGCTTAAAAGCGATCACTACATTCTTGCCCAGCCGGTTCCCCCGGATCTCCATGATGGCCCGCACAACGAAGAGAGGCGTTTGGTCCGTGACGAATAAAACATCGGTCCGTACTTCCTTTATCATCTTCAGTATTTATCGTGATCACATAACTATCATCTCCGATGCCGCAATAGCAGTAGCCAAAACCAGTCAGATTACAGTCAGTACCGATAATAGCCGCAGGATACAAAGGATCGGGTGGTATTTGAGAAATCGCACCACTAGAAACAAGTGCCTGTCCTATGTTCAGACTTGGAATAAGAGGACGTACCGCATTAGGACAGGGACTAACTGTAGTGTCGGAGCAGGGATAAGAACCAAACGCAACATAATAAATCTCAAGCGCTTTCATGAATTCTCTGGCCTGCGCGATGCGCTGACCATCGCGAGCCTTGCTTCGCGCCGCGTTTAAGGAGGTGAGAATGACCGAAGACAAAAGACCGATGATGGAAATCACCACCAAAAGCTCGATGAGTGTGAACCCCCTTTGTCTAACAATCATTGCATAAATGTATCACGCTACCTGACTGAATAAGACGTGATTGGGACTATCCCCACGAATACATATCATTTCGCGGTACACTTATCCTACACATGAAAAAAGTTCAATTCCTCGCCATAGGCGACCCGGTAGTCGACGATTTCATTGTGCTTAAAGAAGCACGCGTAACCTGCGATATTGATGACACAAACTGCACTATCTCCATGCGCTGGGGAGATAAAATTCCATTTGAATCGGTCACGAGCGTGGCTGGTGTAGGAAACTCTGCAAATGCTGCGGTGTCTGCGCGCAGATTGGGACTCACCTCCGCCCTTCTTGGCATTGTCGGAGGAGATGCGCTCGGGAAAGATATTTTGTCTGTATACAAAAAAGAAGGGCTTGAACGCTCCTATATAGAGGTACAGAAGAAAAAAATCACGAACCATCATTATGTTCTCTCGTATGAGAGCGAGCGCACTATTTTAGTGAAGCATGAGCAGTACCGATATGTATTCCCGAAGAAGCTTCCTGTGCCAAACGTTCTTTATCTCTCTTCGCTTGCAGACTCGGTAGGAAAAGAGTATTACGACGCTCTGGCAGATTTCTTAGAGAAAAACACATCGGTATTCCTTGCTTTTCAGCCGGGAACCTTCCAGATGAAACAGGGGGTGGAGTTCTTTTCTCGCATATACAAACGCACAGATATTTTCTTCTGTAATAAAGAAGAAGCGGCGCGTATTCTCTCAAAAGAAGGTACGGTGGAAGAACTCATGAAAGGACTGCTCGCGCTTGGTCCTAAAAAAGTGGTGGTAACCGATGGCACGAACGGCGCATACGCGGATGACGGCGCGCGCGGATACCGTATTCCTATGTACCCTGATCCCCGCAAACCATTTGAGCGCACCGGAGCAGGAGACGCGTTTGCTTCCACCGTTACCGCAGCGCTCGCGCTTGGCGAGCCATTTGAAAAAGCGCTTCTCTGGGGACCTATTAATTCAATGTCGGTGGTGCAGGAAGTAGGCGCACAAAAAGGACTACTGTCGCGAAAGACCCTTGAGGGGTACTTGCACGCCGCACCCTCTTCGTATCAGGTAGGTGAGCTGTAGACGCTACGGAACGAGGTAGCTGCGTTCCTGTTCATACTGATACACGGTTTCCTGGTGCGCCTTGAGAAGAAGCAGGACGAACACAAACCCGAAAAGCGCGATGAGTATGTGTACGATGCCGTGGCGTATCTTTTTTCTGTGATGGTCTTTCAGCATGTGTTAGAGCGCATGAAATGCCCGCGCAGCTTCTTCAATACCTGGTGCGGAAAGACCATAGTGCGCAAGCAGTTCGTCAGGCTCTCCTGACTGCCCAAACTCATCAGTAAGTCCTAAGCGCTTCACAGGAACGGGATAATGTTCAGACAGCACTTCAGCGACCGCACTTCCAAAGCCTCCCGCAATTTGATGCTCCTCGAGCGTCATTACTTTCCCTGCCTGTTTTGCAGCCTGGAGTAGTGACGCAGTGTCGAGTGGCTTTACCGTTGCAACATGCGTAACAGATACAGGAATTCCCTTTTCTTCTAGATTTTTTGCTGCCTTGAGCGCTTCATAGGCAAGCGCTCCTGTGGTAAAAATAGCAATCTCGGGTTTTTCATGGGCGTAAAGAGAAAGTGCTTTGCCGATAGAAAATGGTGTTTCAAGCGTAGTAATAACCGGCACATTAGCCCGTCCGAAACGAAGATATGCAGGCTTCCCAAGAGCTGCTGCTGCGATAGTTGCCTTTCTGGCTTCTTCCGCATCCATAGGATTAATAACAATCATATTTGGCATCGCACGCATGAGGGCTATGTCTTCAAGCATCTGATGTGTGGCGCCGTCAGGACCCACAGAAACACCTGCATGCATACCGCACACAATCACCGGCACATCATTGAGCGCAATGGTGGTTCTGATTTGTTCCCAGTTGCGTCCTGGAGAAAACGCCGCATAGCTTGTGATGTACGGGATTTTCCCGACAGCAGCAAGGCCTGCCGCGACCGTTGCCATATTTTGTTCCGCGACACCAAGTTCAATAAACCGTTCGGGAAATTCTTTTTCAAACCACTCTGCGCGAGTGCTTTCTTTCAGATCCGCAGAAAGCACCACCACATTTTGATTTTCTTTCCCTGCAGCAACTGAACCGGTACCAAACCCGTCTCGCGTGGATTTACTTTCGAGTTTTGCCTCAAAAAGATTCGGCACTAGTTTTGCGTTTGAATTAAGCATACTCGTGAGGAACTTTCCCGCCCATGGAGCGAATTTCTTTGAGGAACACTTCTCCTTGCTTATCTGCAGGCACCTTATCGCTTGGACCTTTCCCGGGCGGGTTTCCGTGCCAGCGAAAATCTCCTTCGATTTCTGGTACACCTTTGCCGGGAATGGTATGCGCGATGATCATGGTAGGTTTTTCTGCCACTGCCTTTGCAAGCTCCGCTGCATTCACAATCTCTTCTATATTATGACCATCAATTTCAATCACGTGAAAATTAAACGCTCTCCACTTATCCGCCAAAGGCTCAAGCGGCATGATGTCTTCCGTCATGCCGTCTATTTGTATGTTATTGCGGTCTATAATCGCAGTCAGATTTGAGAGACGATTCTTCCCCGCAAACAGCGCCGCTTCCCATGTATTTCCTTCTTGGAGTTCTCCATCAGACATGAGGCAGTACACTCTGTTCTTCTTTCCATCCATCCGAAGGCCATACGCCATGCCGGAAGCTTGCGAAAGTCCGGAACCAAGCGGGCCTGACGTGGTTTCGACACCGGGAAGCTTGGTGCGTTCTGGGTGTCCCTGAAGACGGGTGCCAAATTTCCGAAGTGTCAGACACTCCTCTACCGGAAAATATCCTGCATGGGCCATGGCGCTGTAACGCACTGGCGCAATGTGCCCGTTTGAAAGCACGAGCCTGTCCCGCCCTTCCCAGTCAGGAGCTTCTGGGTTGTGTGTCAGTATATAAAAATAAAGTGCAGCAAAAATATCCGCCATACCTAAAGGGCCTGCCGTGTGCCCGCTCTTTGCGGCAAGAAGCATTTCGATGATGGTGGCGCGTATGTCGCGTGCCTTTTGCTCAATGAACGTAATGTGCGTATCGGTAATCGCCATTAGAAAAAGTATAGCGCATCTTTAATGGTATCTACCGTATTCTTCAATGAGAGATTCGAATGTATGAAGAGTTCCTGCAATGTCTTTCGACTTCCACAACGCAGAGCCGACGACGAGCCGGTTCACCCCAGCAGAAAGAAGTTGTGGCGCTGTTAATGGTGAGACGCCTCCGTCCACTTGCATAAGAAGCTCCGGATATTTTTTCCGCACCTCTCGTATCTTTTCTAAGACTCGCTCATCAAACGGCTCCCCCTGCACACCTTCACGAGCAATGCCCATGAACTGCACGTAATCGACGCGCGGAAGAAATGGTTCATACCGTGCGGGGTCTGTATCGGCATGAATAGCAATAGCAATAGAGAGAAGATCTGGAGAAAGCTCTTTATCTCGTCCGTACTCATTCTCAAGCTCATCAAGTAGTGCACCCATATCGTCCACCGCCTCTGCATGCACGATTAATTTCCCCGCTCCTGTTTTAAGACACGCCCGTACGGCACCCCCTACGTCATGCACCATTAAGTCCATTTCAAATCGAAAGTCGCCAAGATCATGGACGTCAAAGCTTTCTGGAAGCGTCTCAAACCCACCTTCAAGAAAAGGCCACGTGGGCGTTTTTGTATGAGTTTTATCAACCAGGTCAATTTGAACCGTATCCACTAAGCCTTTCACGAGCGCAAGCTGCGCCTCAATTTCTAAGCGTGAGGAAACGAGTATGGCCGGGATAATAACACCCATGCCACTAAGTATAACGCTCTTTAAATGTTACTAGGGACAGAGCGAGCCAGTCCAGGCAGTGTTTGTAATTTCTCGCACGGCTCCAGAGCTATCAGTGCACCAGTGGTTTGCGCTCGAGTTTAATTTTGTCGAGACTGCATACCTTACACCATCAGTTGCACAGCGCGTCGTTCCGCCTCCTGCCGCATTTGCAGCAATAATCGCATTACGCATAGTCACATCCGTAAAGAACATACTGGTGCCAGAAGTAGGACATGCGGCAACGGTATATGCAGGCCCGTAGTTTTGGTTTCCGCTTTGATACAATCCTGCCTGGTGCCGCACTGTAGAAAGATTGCGCTTCACCGAAGCGTCTTGCGCCTTTGCGCGTGCTGAAGCGAGCGAAGTCAGGATGACAGAAGAAAGCACTCCGATAATTGAAATCACCACCAAAAGCTCAATGAGTGTGAAAGCACGAGAAGAAGTATGCATATTAGCCAAAGATGAAAGGGTATAAAATTGCGAAACCAAGAAATATGATTGCGACAATGATAAGAATTACACGGGCCCCCGCCTCATCTTTTGCAAGCCCGAGCTGTACTGGTATACCGTAGAGGCCTTTGGGCGTGCGCGGAGCGGAATTCTGTGTTGGGGACGTAAGATTTTCTTCGTTGAAATTAACTTCGGACATAAGAATTGATTAGTAGCAGCATTATTAGTATAGCCCTATTTACCCCAACGCGCACCTGCTGTGGGGACAAGTTAGAGTTTCCCTATTCTACGGACATGAGGTTCGCCCCCCGAAAAAGGTGTGGTTAGAAATATGTGTACCGCCCTTTTTGCCTCTTCTACCGTGAGAAATCGCGCTCCGAGCGAGAGGATATTTGCATCATTATGGGTGCGCACAGACTCGAGTATGGAAAGACTTTTTCCGCTCGCATCCTCTTGCGGGTGAGATGCTTCCGCGTAATACACTACAGCGCGCACGCCACGTATGCGGTTAGCAGCTATCGCTTCTCCCTGGCCTGAGCCGCCAAACACAACCCCGTATGAGCCGGCATCTTCACTAACTTTCTGTGCGCATGGCGTTATGTAATCTGGATAATCATCCCCCGGCTCAAACGAAAATGCACCACAGTCAGTAACGGCATGTCCCTCATCAATAAGAAACTGCATCACTGCCTCTTTATGAGAAAACCCTGCATGGTCTGCGGCGAGATACACATTCATATCGCACTTAGGGAGCTGGATATATTTTTTCCATTTTAACCGGCGAACCAGTGAGTGGAAATTCTTTGCCGCTAATCACGGTGTGTGCGAGGACTGAAACAATAATCGCAAGAATGATGATACTCACACCATACACCACATGCACTGTCTCGCTCTTTTTTTGCCATTTCGTAAGGGCTTTCATATGTACCAGCGTATCATAATGACGCTACCAGTTCTGGGCACCTGGCGTGTAAAACGCAAACGTGGCTTCATTTGGGTCAGAGGGCCGCGGTGCGGGATTGTTTGTGCTGGTAAATGTTTCCACTGTCCCGTATGCCACAATCATGTACTCCCTCCCGTTTGAGGCGTATGCGTAGCAGGTGTTTGCAGACACGGGCTTCGGATCGGTCGGAAGTATAGGAATGTAGGTGGGTGCTAAATTCTGCACGTATCCGGTCGCGCCCGTAAGCGCGTGTCCGCCAAGTCCTGCACAGTTTCCGCGCCACGCCACTGACACACCGGAAAACGTAACCGGAAACATTCCACGATCAGTACGGAAGGCTTCTACCGCCACCTGGAGCTGGCGTAATTCTCGCAAACGTTCACTGTCTCTGGCTTTTGCGCGCGCAGTATTCAAAGAGGAAAGCACGACTGATGAGATGAGTCCGATAATTGAAACAACGACGAGAAGCTCGATGAGGGTAAACGCTCTAAGTTGGAGTCGAGAGTGTTTCATCGTTGAAGAGAAGATTGAATTGGAGGAAGGTCAGGGCGTTTTTCTCGAGAAGACTGAAAAAAGAGGAACGCTGCCCCGATAATCATAAGTACCGCAATAGTTCCGAGCACTACATTTGCCTCTTGTTCTGTCTTTCCAATACCCATAGACATGAGCGTGCCTGCCATGTTTTTCTTATGCTCTCGCGCCGGAAGAACGCGCGGAGCACTTGTAAGTAGTCGGTCTTCGTCAAAAGTAATAGTGCTCATGGGTAGTTAGGCACCCCCTGCCTTTTTCACATGCTCAAGAAGGGTGTGCGTGTACCCTGCTTCATTGTCATACCAGGCAAGCACTTTCACCAAATTTCCGTCAACCACCCGCGTCATCCCAAGGTCAGCAATTGAAGCAAACGTCTCACCGACGATATCGCTTGAGACGAGTTCTTCGTCTGTTGCAGAAAAGACGCCTTTCCAGCGCGCTTCGCGCGCTGCCTTTCGCAAAATATCATTCACTTCCTCCGCAGACGTAAGGCGTTTTGCAATAAACGTGATGTCTGCAATAGAGCCTGCAGGCACCGGTACGCGAAGCGAGATGCCGTCGAACTTCCCTTCAAGTTTTGGATACGCTTTAGTAACGGCAATAGCAGCGCCTGTTGAAGTGGGCACAATGTTTTGTGCTGCCGCGCGTCCTTCCTTCATGTCTTTCTTTGATGGCCCATCTACTATTGATTGCGATGCAGTGTACGCATGTGTGGTTGAGAGTATGGCTTTCTCGATTCCAATCGCTTCGTCGAGTATGGCAATCACTGGAGACGAGGCGTTCGTCGTACACGATGCGTTTGAGGTTATAGGACAGGTGCCAATCCTATCTTCGTTAAGACCCATGAGTACCGTAGCTCCTAGCGCCGGGTCGCCTTTGCCAGGGGCGGAAATCACCACCCGGCGTGCGCCCGCATCCAGGTGCGCTTTTGCTTTTTCAAATTCGGTAAAAAAGCCAGTACTTTCAACGACTACATCCACCTCAAGCTCGCGCCACGGAAGTTGGCTCGGTTCTTTCTCTGAAAAGAAGCGTACGGTTTTTTTATTGATGAGGAGGTTCCCATCTTTTACGCTCACCGGAAATTCTGCGCGCTTATACACTGTGTCGTATTTCAGAAGGTACGCAAGGTTATCAAGTGAGCCAAGATCGTTAATGGCAACGATTTCAATATTTTTATCTTTTACTGCCTGACGAACAAAAGCCCGGCCAATGCGGCCGAATCCGTTAATTGCGACACGCACTTTTTTCGATGTGGTAAACATGTTTTCTATTGTACCTTTTATTATTTAAATATTTGAATCTTTCTTGCCGTATATGTGTGGAAGAATCTTAGCGAGCTCTGCTTGCATCTCCTTTTCAAACTCAAGCACCTCCGCTTTCCTTTTAGTTGGCTCTGCTTTGCGCAGAAGTCCTGCGTGCTCGGAGCTTTTCACTGCTTTTATGAAAGAAGCGAGCAGTCGCGAACACTCCTCTGCCCTCCCGTTTAAATCTTTAAATATTTGAGCATTTACATACCCCACGTCATATGCCACATATGTTTGCGCCCGCACTTCGCCGGCAGACGCCTTAGCTATATAAAGGTATGACAGAAACCCTGCGCGCGTACCGCTTTCAAAGCCTTCGGCGATGTTGCTCATAATGGATACGGAGGCGCGCTGTATCTGGTCTTTAAATCCCTGATCACGGCACGTACGGAGCGCACCATACACGGCCTTCGTAAGTTCGCGGGATTTCTTGAAGCAGAGCAAATCTTCAAATCGTTGCACCGTCGCCATAAGTGATATTTAAATCTTTGAACTTTTAAATCTCTCCGCCGTCTTCGGCGGGAGGTTCTTCTGCTGGAGGCTCTTCCGCTGGAGACTCCTCGGCAGGAGGCTCTTCTGCCGGTGGTTCTTCCACTGGAGGTTCTTCTGTAGGTGGTTCTTCGCTCCCACCACCTTCTTCTTCTGGCTCTTCCGCTTGTGCGGCACCAGCTCCTGCAAGGAGCGCATCGAGCTGTGCGCGTGTGAGGCATGTCTCGCCGTTTTCATCACCCACGCAAAGCTCGGTGGTGCGCACACGGTTTGCCACGAAGTCTCCGATACCGTTTGCTGTGTCGCTAAACCACGCAACGACATTTGCAAAGAAACGCGACGCGAACGACCCTTCCTGCGCTTCAAGTGGTGACGTGGACGCAAGTGACTGCAGGTCAATGTTCAATTCCTGAATTGCTTTTGCAAGTACTGACGTAAACTTTGGATAATCAAGACCTTTGATGTTCCCTAGTGCATCGCGCGCCACAAGTTCAGGAATAACAAGATTGACTTCTTCTGCAATAAAGCCGAGCTGGCGTGGGCCGTCTTGAATGTAATTGTCTTTGTAGTCGAAGGATACCGCGCGAAGCATCATGACAGAATTAAGACCATAGGAGATGTCTTCGATGTTCTTTTTGAACTGTTCAGATGAGGCACCGCAGGCAGAAGTGGAGGTTGAGAGCTGGCCCGTGGTCGTGTTCACGCAGGCGTAGTACCCGGTGGAGTCGTTCACGAGTGCTGGCATGGCCACGGTGCCGGAAACGGAAAGCGTGCGCCAGGGGGTCGTGGAACCGATGCCGAGTAAGCCGCCGCTCGTGATTCTCACGCGTTCAGCGATATCACTGTTCTGCGCACCTGTTTCGAATGTAATGTCAGTCGGAATCGAATTGTCTGCAACCGTACCGTTCACACGGAAGTTTATAGCTGCGGAAAAGACTCCTTCATCCCCATCCCACGGGAGTGCTGAGAGCCGTCCAATATAATTCCCGTTCGCGATAGCTGCGCCACTGCCGTTATTACGAGTAAAATAGAAGTTTGGTGCGGAATTATCAATCGCATCGACTCCACGCCCGAGCACAAACGCATACCCGTTCGTGTATGTTGAGTCCGTGTAGTTTGCGAAAGTTCTTGAGCCAAACTCTGTTACAAAATTAGTGCTCGTAGGGCCCCCGATTGCAACGGTCCCGCCGTTAGTCACCACAAACCGAGTTGCGGTCGAAGAACCAATAGCAAATACTGGTCCAGATACTCCGACAGGGTTAATAGCAAGTTGCGCCCATGGCGTAGTGGAGCCTATGCCGACATTTCCTGTCGAGTCGATGCGCATACTCTCAGAGATAACTCCTGATTTTTGATTACCGAACAGCAAAGCAATATCTCCCGAGCTTGGCGAGTTAGTGCGGTACCCCTGTATATATGCTGAGTTGATCGCGGAAACGGCTGAAGAAACGCGGAATCCAAGTGTTGCAGAATCGCCAGTACCGACGGCGTTTCTATATATCTGAAGCGAATCACTATTACTCATAGGAGTAACGGTCAACATTGTTTGGCCCGATGTAGTGCCAATATCAACGCCAGGATTACCTGTTCTTAGAGTAAGTAAATTCGAAAGAACTCCCGCGCCACTGTTTACCCCAAGAGCCAACGTACCCCCGCCAGTCGTATTTTGGATTTGGAACAAACTACCGTCAGTGAGCGAAGCGAATCCTACCGTTCCTCGCGGTAGACCATCGCTACCACGATTAAACTGCATGAGTCCGGACTGATTAATCGTGCCGATTGTAAGAACGCCAGTATTCGAAACGGAGAGGAGTGTAGATGTCGCTGTCCCTGCCGTCGTTGATGCAATTGCAAACAAAGTTGTTGGTGCACCTACACCGTTCGTTGAGGTTGCGACTATTGCAAGCTGGGCGTATGGAGTGGAGGTGCCAAGGCCGATGTAACCAGCAGCAAGAGTACCGCTAATATTGCTTGAGCCAATAGTCCCAGTGCTAACACCCACTACACCTGCTGCAATTCGCTTAATTGTGGTATCCGTTGCCCAGGTTATAGAACCATTGCCTGTACCACCAAATACAACGTCTCGATTATTATTAAGACTTAATCCGGAATCAGTCAGCGATGCTTGTTGACTAGCGTTTGTATAAAAACCGCTTAATGACACGATGCGACTTGAAGCGGAGACAAGACCCGTATTATCAACCGAAAATACTGTCGTCGTTGCACTCGCTGTTGATGAACCAATCGCAAAGAGCGTGGTGTTAGTGCTTCCATTGTTTGCATGCACTGAGAGATTGGCTAACGGAGACGTGGTACCCACGCCTATCCTTCCGTTTGCAGTAAATCGTATCAATTCAGAAGAATTGTTATTAAAAGTGGCAATCGCAGCATTCGTAAGCGTACTTTGCGCGCCAGTCATGCTTGTAGCCGAAAATCCGTTGAAGTAGTTAACGACGTCCCCCACATTGTCCGTTGCACGTCCCCCAGCAAACTGAAATGAAGAACCTGAAGCTCCGTTTCTGTATCCTTCAAACACCGCTCCTCCGCCTCCAACCCCCGATCCTTCACGCAAACGCCCAACAAGATTTCCTGCTGAGTTGTACCCTTGGAACCACGTATTGTCTGAAGTACTTTTTGCCACGCTCGCGATTGTTCCAAGCACCGAAAGCTCTTCTGAAGGTGACGTAGAACCGATACCAACATTTCCATTTTGGTCAATGCGCATGCGTTCAGTTCTTGTGCCTGAAAGTGCCGTGCGGAAGAAGAGCGCTCCGCTGTTATCCGCACCACTACGCAATGCTCCAAAGTCACCGATTTCATTTAGTACACCAGCAGTATCTTGAATACCAAACACCATCGCTCCACCAAAACCATCGACCATATCGTTCGAAGAAACCGCATTTAATGAATTCGCCGCCACCAGATTGTTAGTCCCTGTCGTACTGCGGTCGAAGCGGGCAATTGGGAACGTGGAGCCAGTTACAGTAAACAAGCCCATCGGGGTGGTTGTTCCAATTCCCACATTCCCCCCCGTTCGTGACGATGAAATTAGTTGCCGTTGAAGAGCCCACCACAAATGCAGGACCTGTTATGCCGTTTGGATTTATTGAAAGCTGGGCCCATGGAGACGTGGTGCCAATACCAAAGTTGTTGCCATTATTGATATAGGAAACGCCATCACGACTGAAGCGTGTGACGGTAGAGCCGGCATTCAAGAGATTAATTGCCCCTCCGCCAGTATCTGCCCGAAGATCGAGAGCCAGGTTGCCGCCGTCTGTCTCCCAAATACCAACCACAGAGCTGTTTGTCCCGCGAATATCAAGCCTGCTTAATGGATTTGCAGTGCCAATCCCCACATTTCCGACGTTATTCACCACGAATAGCGTGCTCGTCGCCGTACCTTGTGAAGTTGATGCAATCGCGAAGAGAGTGGTTGGTGAGCCAAGACCGTTCGTTGAAGTGGCGACGATGGAAAGCTGGGCGTATGGAGTGGAGGTGCCAAGGCCGATGCGTTCTGCAACAAAAGTTCCTCCCGTGTTTCCGCCAAGACCCGTTCCAAGAGCAACTCGTCCTGCTCCTAGCCGAGAAAAAGAAATGTCATTAAGCGTTCCCGGATCTCCCGAAGCCCAGCCGATAACGTGAGTTGATTTCATTGAGAGCCCAGGACTTGTCATATTGCCTCCGAACCTAAATACGGCAATACCGTTGCTGTCGAAATAATTTAAGACACCGTTTTCAAAGGAAAGTCGTCCGTTTGAAAAACCGCCACTAAAAGCCTGGATTTCTCCTGGGTTACTGAGCAACTGAATATTTCCGGTAAGCGAAGCGGTACCGCCATTACTTACCCTAAACAACGTCGTCGTCGCGCTCGCCGTTGAAGAACCAATCGCAAAGAGTGTGGTGTTTGTTTCGCTATTGTTTGCGTGTACGGAGAGTTTGGAGAAAGGCGAGGTGCTACCGACACCAAACCAACCACTTGGATTAACAATAGACAGCGCGCTCCCGTTAAACGTTTGCCACTCGGTAAGGTTTGCCGTCTGGCCTGTGTCTCCAAGAATAGTGAGGACCTTTATTGAGGCCGATGAGCCTGACGTGCTGTTGTCAATTTGAAGACGAGATGTTGGGTTTGAGGTGCCAGAAGAGCCAATGTGTCCAATACCAACAAGACCGGTAGTTGCCCCGCCAGTAGTAATTCTAAGAGGTGCGTCTGCGGAGCCGTCCACCCCCGTTGCACCTTGACCGACGCGGAATTGAAACGTTCCGTCAGTTCCCGAAAGTTCAAAACGCGTACGGTAATCTGCATTGTTTGCATCTGAACGCATTTCATAGTTTGCCCAGCCCGTTAAAGATTCAACGAGCAGTCCTCCGTGACTTTGCGAAGTCACCGTAAGAGGTGCGCTTGGGGTTGAAGTGCCCACACCTAGATACCCGCTCGTTGCAATAAAGAGTGAGGACGTTGCGGTGAGTTCAGAACCATTCGAAGCATAATACGGAATTTGCCCGGCTACCCCTCCCAGTACCGAACCGGAACCAGTAATGCCAAGCGATGATGTGGCCACGAGGTCATACCCACCAAGAGAATTTCCGAGCAAAAGCTTTCCATATGTTGGTGCTGTGGAAGTGCCCGTTCCTCCGTTTGCAATGGCAAGTATTCCCGAAAGCGTGAATGTGCCGGTAGATGTAATTGGCCCGCCCGCAAATGAAAGCCCCGTGCTTCCTCCTGACACATCAACTGAAGTAACACTGCCCGATCCCCCACCGCCTCCGCCTGAATTTTCTCGAACATCATCCAGGCGATTGTCAATGCGTTCATCGAGGTTATCAATATGGAGCTTTATGCGCTCCTCCACATATTCCTTTGATACACCCGTCGTGGTGACAGAGTAATACTGGTTATAAATCGTCTCTCCTTCCTTATATATAGGAGCGACACCCGTTTCTGCTTCTTCATCTGTACTTATAGCCTCTTCCGCAGTTTCTTGAGCCGTACTTGGAATTACCGCAACTCCTTTCTCTTTAGACTCCAAAACCTTGGTTACCTTCTCCCCGGACTCTTTCGGTGCAAACACCAAAGCGAACGTATCTCCAACCGCACCAAATAGGCCGTTTATAAACTCATACGTCCCCACCGCAAAACCCTCTAACGTACCTATGGTTTCCGAAACTGCCGCAATCTGCCTTCTGCCTTCTTCTGCAAACTCCTCACTGTTTCCTGTTTCCTCTTTCCTGTTTACTTCTTCTTTCACTGCATACTGCCTGCTCTCTTGTGGCTCCGTAATTCGCACTTGGTACGCATGCACAATCGTGTCGCGTGTCGTGTCATACATGAGCGCGATGTTTCCAATAACCCCAAGCATTTCTCCTTCAAGCGAAGCTGCGTACGCAATCGCAGCGTGTGGCGCCGCATTTCCGTTTGATGCAATGCTGTATCCAAACTCATGCACCGTTCGCACAATTTTTTCAGGAACTTTTGGCGATTCGTGCACCCACGCCTGCACACCTGCCTCATGCAAAGAAAGAATGGTGTCGGAAGTATTTTTTAAAAAATTCCCAAACGCAATAAATGGCGTAAGCACGGGAGACATGTCCACTGCAGTGAAAATATTTTGTGTATCGATATTTTTTACATAGTTGACTTCTGCAAGCGGCGAGTATGCAAACGAAAATTCAGGAAATGAAATAATTGGCGCTGCAACTTCCGGAAGTGCGTACGCGGTAGGTGTTTGAAGTGCGCTGTTTGTTTCTGAAGTAAAAGTAGTTGCAACACTCTTTGTGAGAACGTCAGTTGCAGCCAGAGTATGCTCCCCTATTGTTTCAATAATCGCGACTGCGTCGTTTCTTATCTGTTCATGGCTTATATAGAGCCCGCCGGAAATAACGGTGAGCGTGAATGCAAGTGCTGCAAAACTTCCCCGCACCTGGCGCAGCTGCTCGGTATCAGTAAGCCAGTGTGGCTGCCATAGCATAGGAACAAACGGGCTTTCAATTTCTAGCTTTTTCGGTTCTTGAGCTGGTTCAGTTTCTCTGGTTTCTTCCGTCACACCTTCACGTGCTTTTTTTGCGGCTGCATACTCAAGCTCTCTGGCGCGTGCGAGCGTGCGCGCATTTTCTTCTTTTCGTTTTTCTTCTTGTGCAAAATGTGCGAGTAAAGACTCTTTTTCAATCAGCCACACACGCCCCATCTGTTTTGCAGAAATTTTTCCCGCACGACACTGGCGCGTAATGTAGTCAGAAACATATCCCGTAAGTCGAGATGCTTCGCGCGAACTAATGAACTGGGAGGAAAGATCCATAGTCGGAACACCGAATAACATATATTCTATGGGGTTATTTCCGTATAACCTTTAAAATGCGTGTGGACAAGCTTTTAGAAATTTAAAAAATTTCCTAAAAGTTTTTTCTAAATAGTTTTATGTAATCTAAAAATTATCGAAGAAGTCAGGAATTTTTACCTACATTTTCTTTTTTAACCAAGTTAACTTAAGTTCTTACGTTTTTTGGATTTCTATTTCAGACATTATTGTCCGAGACGAGATTTCCTTTATTTACTTAGTATTTTATCTCGTTATATATCTACTCCTTCTAATTTTTTTACATACATAAAGCGCACATGAAGACGTATCCCGTAAAACTCTGTAAATGGCGCCAGCACTGACCGTAAATCATGCCTGTGGTAGTACACCGAGTTTTGATAGCGTTTTGCACCCAGTTCCTCCAGCCTAAACCGAAGCGCGTGCCTGCCCTTTTTCTTTCTTGCAGGTATGTCATACATCACCACGCACCAGCCCTTCAGGGGCTTTGTACCCTCCGTGGTTAAACCCCACACTTCTCCTTCTTCTAACTCTTTCTTGCCTTTTGCAGTAAGGGTGTAGCCCTCTTTATGCAACGCAACGTAGCCACCTGCAGAAAGCGTTCTCATCTTAAAATATATTTTTCTGCGCTCCCGTTTGGTATGCGCATTAAAGTACGCATACAACTGGGCTAAATTTGGTGCTACAAACACGGAAGCCAACAATACCCCTGCGCCCACAATTTTTAATATAAGAATGGCTAACTCTTTGTTTGTGTACTCACGGAGCGGCTTTTCTTTTGTGCTTTGTGTAGGCATGGCTCCTTTTCTGTATCTTAGATTTTTACATTACTCTTACCTTTTCTCTATCTTAATCTTACTGCAGGGTGTGAAGAAAAAAGCATATGCTTATTTTAGCACTTTTGTCTATAACTACTCACTTGGAGTCTTAGTGAAAGAGGTGGAGTTAAGCTCGCAAAGATTAAAGAGGTGAGATTAGGCTCCTGGCTCACCCGCGCCCTCGCCCCCTGCAGTTTCTCCCTCACCGTCTGTAGGCAGTTCTTCTGCAGGTGGTTCTTCCGCAGGAGACTCCTCTACAGGAGGTTCGTCTGCTGGGGGTTCTTCAGCGGGAGAATCCTCTGCAGGCGGTTCTTCTGCGGGAGGCTCTTCCCCTCCCTCTGCAGGGGCATCCTGATTGCCCGCCATTTCAAGGAGTGCCTTGAGCTGATCTTCGGTCACGCAGGTCTCGCCCACACACACCGTGTCTTTTGCTTTGATGCTTCCCACAAACACATTTGCGATGCCGTTCTCCGCGTTTTCAAACCAAGAGACAAGCTTTGCAAAAACCGCACTAAAGAATGCCGAGGCAAAGCTTTCAGATGCTGGTGTGGTTTCTGTAGTAGTTGATGCAATCGTTGCGAGGTTCAAATTCATTTCCTGGAGTGCTTCAAACGTGAGCCAGTTTACATCACTGTATTTGACCCCCAAGTATCCATTCTTTTCAAACACGAATTCCGGCGCAACCTCCATGACTTCCTGGGCGATGAAACCAAGTGTCGGGGTCTCTGGAGTAGAGTCTTTGTAGTTGAATGAACGAAGCTTAAGAGCAGACAGCGTTCCTAGCGCATCTCCGAAATCTTTATCTTCAATATTCTCCTTAAACCGCTGATCGGACACACAACCGTTACCTACTGAACCGCCATCGTAGTACACACAGGACCATGTGTGTGAGCTTCCTCCAAGGCTGTAGCTTGCGTCTACCGAAGGACCGATGCTTCCTGCGGCACGAATGACGTATGTACTCATATTGTTTGTCCCCACACCAAGAGAGGTGGTGATATACCCACTACCTTCTACAGACAGTGTGTTTGCTGGCGTTGTTGTCGCGATGCCCACCCTGCCGTTATTTGCCACGATGAAGTTTGTCGCAGTAGAAGATCCGACCACAAACTGCGGTACGCCTGCGCCAAGCGCGTTTGCGTTTATCGAAAGGAGGCCCCACGGAGTGCTGGTAGCAATGCCCACATTCCCGCCATCTTCATTCAAAATAAAGTTTGCAGCAGCTCCGGTTGAGAGCGCGTATGCCTGAAGATTTGGACGGTCAGACGCCGCACGCTCCAGCTTCAACCCAAAGCCTGCTCCTGTCATTTCGATATCCAGGAAATTAGGAGTGCCCGCTGCAGACACCGTGAGTGTTCCTCGCGGAGTTGATGAACCTATACCGACCTTCCCTGAAGAGTTAATGACGAGACGATCGGTAGTACCAAGCGCAGACCCGGCAGAAATCGCAAAGTTTGCGGCACTATTGTCATACCCCATTGCGAAACGGTCAGTCCCACTGGTGCCGTAAATAATTGAGGAATCGCTATTTGAACCAGAAATTTTGACGTCAATTGTTGCACCGTTTCGGCGAACAAAGTGCGCGATGTTTGAACCACCCACTCCTCCTTCCACAAAGAAGGCGGTTCCTGAAGTTGAATATACGTCGAGTTTTGCAGCTGGAGTCGTGGTCCCAAGACCAAGATTCCCCGCACTCGTAAGGTATAGTTGTGGCGCACCACTTCCTGTACCAGCCCAAAGACCCATGCCTGCTAGCGTTCCGTTTCCATATCCTCCGACAGCCCCGAAGTTAGCATTTGATCCAATGCCTTTGAATGCTATGACTGCACCGCTTCCTGACACAGTCGGATTCATGGTGCCGGTATCAAGCCCAACAAGTGTGGCGATATTGCCGTTTGACACAGAGTTCGTATACACATTTAGGTTGTAGTTCGGAGTGCTCGTACCAATACCCATGTTTCCGGCATTATCGATGCGTACGCGTTCGAGTGAGTTCGTGTAGAAGGCAAGCAGGCTGCCACCAGTGGTGCGATTTCCGTAAATCAACGCCGGGCTGGTGCCTCCCGTTCCTCCGCCAAAGAGGAGTGCGCCGTCATAAGAACCTGCGCCGCGGGTTACGGAAATGTCACCCGTAGTTTCAAGCTTCACAGAAGGAGATGTCGTACCAATACCGACGTTTCCAGAGCCGGTGATGCGCATTTTTTCTGTCGCTGATCCGTCACCCATAGTGGTGAAGTACAGTGCCGTATCACTGTTTGCGGCAGTGGTAAAGTCGCTTTCACTGCGCACGTCAATAGAAGCAGCGATTCCCTGCACGGTGGAAGTAGTGGAGGCAAGGTAGAACGGCATGCGCACGCCCTGGTTTGCGCCCGTTATTCCGAAGTTTGTCTGCGTGATAGCATCCACCACTGCGTTATTTGAGGTGTGTATGGTGAGACGACCAGACGTATCAAATTCTGCACGGCGAGTGGTTGAGACGGAGTTTCCAAAGGAGGCCGATCCAAATACACCAAGCTTGTAGCCTGGAGAGGTGGTGCCTATACCCACATTTCCATCTTCCTGCACGCGGAAGAGTTCGGTTGCTGACCCAAGGGTGTTGTTGTTATTGCCCACAGCAAAGAAACGCGTCGTCTCGTCGTTATTTGAGTCGATGTTCATGAAAATGCTTGCCGTTGAGGTAAGGCCTGTGCCTGTTGATGCGTTAAGCGCGAGCGCATTTGCACCTGACGAGAAACCTACGTACTGCTGGCCCGTACCTCCCACGTCTATGTTTCCACCGAACGAAGACGCAGTGGTTGAGGTACCAGTGAAGTGAGAGGCCACGACTTCCCCTACAACAGAAAGTTTTGCGTATGGAGAGGTAGAGCCAATGCCGACATTCCCTATATTGTTTATTAAGAAGTGCGTGGTGGTCGCACTCGCCGTGCTTGAGCCAACAGCAAAGAGCGTCGTGTTTGTGTCGCCGTTGTTTGCGTGTACGGAGAGTTTTGAGAATGGCGATGAAGAAGCAATGCCAATGTTTCCGGTATTGCTGATGCGTAGGCGTTCAGAAAGTGTCTGAACTGTGCTCCCTGTTGAACCGACGATTGACGTTCTAAAGAGAATGCTTCCGCCTGCCGCATTACCGGTTGCAGCACCAGCAGAAATCGATACATTTGCACCTGCTAAGTCCGTACCTCCACTAGATGCTCCCGCGTTAAGAGTGAGCGAGCCTCCGGCCGAGCCAGAGAATGTTTGCCCAGCAAGCACCACATTCCCCATATTCCCTGTCGCACTAAGTATTGTGCCGTACGGGCCAAAGAGTTGAAGGTTGTTACTGCTTGCATTAAAGGAAAGTCCTCCTGTGTTGCCGTTCGTAAGGTTTAGAGTTGTGGTGTTTGCACTAGCAGCAACAATATTCAGACTCACTGCAGAACCATTTGAATTACCGATGGTGGTGTTCCCTCTGTTTGAAACCGAGAAGAGTGTTGAAGTAGCCGTCCCTCCCGTCGTTGATGCAATCGCAAAGAGCGTAGTTGGTGCGCCAAGACCGTTCGTTGAAGTCGCGACGATTGCAAGCTGGGCGTATGGGGTTGAAGTTCCAAGGCCGATGGTTTCTGCAAGAAGTGTGCCGTTTTGATTAATTGAACCGTTACCAAAACGAACAACCCCGCGGCTCGTCCGGGTAATATAGGTATCGGCTGAAGTCCCTGCAAGCGAGGTCAGGCCGATTCCAAGAAAACTAGTGACTCCGCCAGATTCAAATTGAACAATTGAGCCGGTAGTCTGCCCTACAATTCGACCAGGGGAAGAACCCCAATTAAAGTTCATCAAAACGGGGTTGTCGGCACCTGATGCATTCAAATTGAAGTGAGTCTGGGTGTTGCCTCCTACCGTACTAGTAATTGACGTCAATCCGCGATTGTCCACGGTAAACAAGGAGGTTGTTGCACTCGCCGTACTTGAACCAATTGCGAAGAGCGTGGTGTTCGTCTCGCCGTTGTTTGCATGAATTGAAGATTTTGCGAATGGCGAGGTGGAGCCAATACCAATTCGTCCGGTGATAAGAAGATTTGCAGCGCCAGTCGTTGTTCTGTCAGAAGATATAAGGAGGTTGTTAGCAGAACTACGGCTGAGGTACACGTCCCGTACACCAGCTCCCCCTCCCAGCCCATATGAACCATCCGTGTAGAACATCCCGCGCGCGAACCCTTCCCCATTTGCAACGAATGAGAATGCTTTGCCGTCATTAATTGTTGTCGAGAGCGGTGCATAGACATTGAATGCGCCCTGTGTCGTTATGTCTTGAGCAAAGATTTCAAGCGCCGGTGCGTTACCTACTGAGCCAATAGTTGCTCGAGGAGTATTTGCGGAAACGGTGGTAGTACCAATAGCAACCCTGCTTTCATTCGTGATAAAGATCGACGACGTCCCGACCATCGAGTTCGTCCCATCAAAGTACGCCACTTGCCCAGTCGTACCGGTGAAGAGTGATGAGGTTGCGATTGAGAGTGAATCGGTACCAAGGGTGGTGAGTGAGCCGGTAAGACCAAGGCCAAGGGTTGCTGAAGAAGTTGCGACTTGGTTTAGAGTTCCGTTATTGCCGTAGATAAGACCAGAGAGGGTGCCAAGACGTGGTGCTGATGTGAAGGTGTTTGCTCCTGACCAGGTGTTGGTATCTGCAAGAAGTGTTGAAGAAGCGAATGACCAGCTCGAGGTGCTGAATGAGTAGAGCTGGCCCGTACCATTCACCGCAAGAGCTCCGTTCGTGTAGTTTGAGAGTGTGACTGTTGAGGTTGCCGTCAAAGCGCCTCCGAAGAATGCAGAGCCGGAGGTGTATTGGTTGCCTTGAATGGAGAGGCGCTGGGCTGGTGAGGTGGTGGCGATACCCACATTCTTTCCGGTAGTTATGAGGACTGCGGGATTCGCATCACCATTTCCACTACCAATCGCAAAGCTACCCCCAAAGCTCCCTGAGTTTCCGGAAATAAGACCGAGAGAGAAAGCTGTCGATCCGCCACTATTGAAGCTAATGGTTGCAGGAGTTCCCCAGTCATTACCGGTACGACTTAACGTCACATTTACGCCATTTCCAGCTACGCCGGCGAGGGCACTGACATCGAAGTAGCTGCCTGTCGTGTCGTTGTTTCCAACCCGGAACGTAGAAATTGGATTGGTTCCAAGGCCTTTGTAGATAGAAAGCTGTTGTGCTGGTGAAGTGGTGCCGATACCAATATTTCCATTTGTCGCAACAAAGAGACTTGATGTTCCAACAGGCTGATTCGTCCCACTGAAGTACGCCACTTGCCCCGTCGTACCAGTGAAGAGTGATGAGGTTGCAATAGAGAGTGAGTTCGATGCGCCAAGACCAGTGAGTGAGCCGCTAAGACCAAGGCCAAGGGTTGCGGATGAAGTTGCGGTGCTGTATACGCCATTCGTACCATTTGAAGTGAGGACACCAGATGAGGTGAGTGCTGATGTAGTTGCAAGGCCGGTGTACGTCATGGTGATTGGAGAAGAGCCAAAGACGACTGGTGTTGCTGAGGTGGTGAACGGTCCAGAGAAGCTCAAGGTAGTGGTTGCAGAGCCTGCGCCTCCAGCGAGATAGTCGGTGCCGGCAATTGCAGAAACAACCTGACCAAGTGCGTTTGTTTTGAGGAGCGATGAGGTGATGCCGGTGATTGCGAGGTTAGTGGTTGAAGCCGTACCTGTTGCGTTTATGTTTGCGATGGAGAGGTTGCCTGAGATAAGTGCGTTACCCTGAACTGAAAGCTGTTCTGCAGGAGACGTAGAACCAAATCCTGCAAGTCCTTCAACAATGAGACCGTTCGTAGGTGCTGCGGTGATGAAGTTCTCACCTATTGAAACGGCGCCTGCAACCGTCAAACGATTTGATGCGGTATTCGTGCCGAGCGCCAAATTGTTTGTGAGCGAGTTATAGAAGAGATTTGCATTGCTTTGTGCGAAGGTGGTTCCGTTTGAGAAGATAATTGAGCCTGCGGTGAATGATGTCGCTCCGGTGCCTCCGCGTGCGACCGTAAGTGTGCCGGTGGTCCCGCCCACAATTGGGAGCGCGGTTGCGTTTGAGAGATTGATAGATGTTGGAGTGCCAAACGCGTTTGAACCCGTGAAGGTGTTGTTCCCGGTCCAAGTGTTGCTGTCTGCAAGAAGCGTGGAGGACGCGGCGATGAGTGAAGATGTGGCGAAGGTGTACAAATCACCGGTGGCGCCAACGGCGAGCGCGCCGTTGGTGTAGTTAGAAAGAGTGACGGTTGAAGTGGCAAGTACTGAACCGGCAAAGTATGAGCTGCCTGCTACTGAAAGCCGTGCGGCTGGAGAAGTAGTACCGATTCCGAGATTACCGCTTTGAGTGAAGGCAAAGCGATTTATGGCAGCGCTGTTATCCCGCACATACAAGGTTGAGTCTGCAGGCACATAATTCAAATTCATGTACGTTGCCGTACCTGCAGTATCAGTGAAGCGAAGTGCGGGATTAGAGCCGCGAAGTGCAATATCCCCACCAGAAACATATGCGTCTCCATTACCATCAATCTTGAACAGTACAGCGTCACCTGGCCCTTGAATTTCAAGACCCCCTGCAGCGCCTGCCCCTGTGCCACCCACTCGTATACGAGCGATGTCACTTAACCATGAAAGTGCGACAGATGCATTTTGATTGCTAGGATTTTTCGCTTCAAACGCCCCACCATTCGCCCCGGAACTGTATATAGTTCCGTTATATATATCGAGTTTTCCGTAAGGAGTTGAAGTGCCAATCCCCACACTCCCACTCGTTGCGATAAACAAGCTTGATGTCCCAACAGGCTGATTAGTACCACTGAAGTACGCCACCTGCCCTGTCGTACCGGTGAAGAGTGATGAGGTTGCGATGGTGAGTGCGCCTGATGAACCGCCGACAAACGAACCAAGAGTACCGGAGTATGAAAGACCAAGTCCAAGGGTTGGCGTTGAAGTTGCTACTGCCGCGACTGCTCCACTGTTTCCATAGAGAACACCGGAGAGTGAGCCTATAGAGAGCGAGGAAGCGGTGAGCCCTCCGTTAAATGTAATGCTTGTAGAAGTTGCGTTACTTGGGAATGGATATGCGAAGTTTGCGTAGTCAGTGCCCCCGATTGCTGGAATGACATTTCCTGAAGAATCAGTCTTAAGGAGTGATGAGGTGATGCCTGAAATTGCGAGTGCGGTGGTAGTGGCTCCAGACTGGCCGATGCGGAATACCGTCGTTGAAGCGTTTGTGACTGCTTCAAACAAAGTACCGGTACCCCAGGCAGTAATGCGTGCGTACGGCGTACTGGTTCCTGCACCTAAGCCACCAGATGCATTTATGCGAAGGCGCTCTGTGCCACCCGTGACAAAACCAAGCTGTCCGGTAGCGGGAAGATATATACCGGTGTTTGTACTGTTCACGAATCTAAATGCGGGGAGAGAAAGACTTCCATTCGTGCTTGACATGAAATCTCCGCCAAGCACGGTACCTGAAGAAATGACATTGTTTGTGGAAACAATACCAAGAGCTGAAACACTAAAGAGTGTCGTGGTCCCGCTCGCCGTGCTTGAGCTAATCGCAAAGAGTGTGGAATTATAGGTGTCGTTTGCGTTTGCATGTATAGAAAGTTTAGCGAACGGAGACGTGGTGCCGATGCCAATGTTTCTGTTCGAGGCAATAAACAATGACGACGTCCCGATCATCGAGTTCGTTCCATCAAAGTACGCCGCCTGCCCTGCTGTTCCCGTGAAGAGTGAGGAGGTTGCAATAGAGAGTGATTGTGAGGTGCCAAGGGTGGTGAGTGAGCCAGAGAGACCAAGGCCAAGAGATGCGGTTGAGGTAGCGACTTGGTTAAGCGTGCCGTTGTTGCCGTATATGAGGCCGGTGAGGGAGCCAAGGACTGGTGCAGTAGTGAAGGTGTTTGCTCCTGACCAGGTGTTGGTATCTGCAAGAAGTGTTGAAGACGCTGCGGTGAGGGTTGAGGTTGAGAAGGTGTAGAGGGCGCCGGTGCTTCCCACTGCGAGCGCGCCGTTGGTGTAGTTTGAGAGTGTGACTGTTGAGGTTGCCGTGAGTGCGCCTCCGAAGAATGCAGAGCCGGAGGTGTATTGGTTGCCTTGGATGGAGAGACGTTGTGATGGAGAGGTGGTGCCAACGCCGATATTCGCGGCGACAAGGGTGCCGAGAGAATCCCCTGCCGTCGCCGCATCGACGCTCAATTTTCCTGCTGAAAGGCGCGAAAGGTTCGTATCGACGGTGCCGCCGCCGTCTGCGTTCGTCGCGGAATTCGTCCACCTGATCCGTCCGCCCGTGGCGAATGTCGCCGAGCCTGAACTGTAGAGTGCGGTCGGGTTAGCATCGGCATCAAACGCATAGAATGCGCCGTCGCCGCTTGAGTTTATGCGGATGCCTGCGGAATTCAGGCTGGTTCCGTCAGTCACAAGGAGCGCGAAACCGACGCTCGTCGCCTGGATTCCAAGGCTTGCTTGAGGCGTCGTCGTGCCGATGCCGATGTTTCTATTCGCCGCAAAGAAGAGCGTCGACGTCCCCACCATCTGGTTCGTCCCACTGAAGTACGCCACCTGCCCTGTGGTTCCCGTGAAGAGTGAGGAGGTTGCAATAGAGAGTGATTGTGAGGTGCCAAGGGTGGTGAGTGAGCCGGTAAGGCCAAGGCCAAGAGATGCGGTTGAGGTGGAGATGCCATATACCCCGTTAGTTCCGTTTGATACGAGAAGTTGAGAAGAAGAGAGTGCTGAAGTGGTTGCAAGGCCGGTGTATGAGAAAGCACCGGTCGAACTGTTGTATGCAAGAGGAGCTGTTGCAGAGAAGAGACCGCGTGCGGTTGATGAGAAGTCAGAAATCGTTGATGCAAGCTGTGTACCTGTGTGATTTGCACGATTGAGATAGTACGACCCTTCCTGGCCGTCAAAGGTGCCGGTCCAATCGCCTGTTGCGTTAATGGTGAGTGCACCGCCTACGTTTTGAAGACCAGTTCCTGTT
>Ga0172374_1000265_pt1 | contig 41364 bp, 35 predicted proteins | sample LakKiv3m_FD_114536 | JGI IMG/M metagenome (GOLD analysis project Ga0172374, IMG submission 114536) | Freshwater microbial communities from Kabuno Bay, South-Kivu, Congo - kab_092012_10.3m | ecosystem: Environmental > Aquatic > Freshwater > Lake | place: Democratic Republic of the Congo... | reverse complement strand
GTGGCTCAGCCTGGTAGAGCACCTGGTTCGGGACCAGGGGGTCGCTGGTTCAAATCCAGTCATCCCGACCATCTTTTCAAGCCGTTGCGGGCCGCCTTCCCGAAGGGCGGCCTGTTTTCCTTCCATTTTCTTTCCAAATTCTTTCCACGGAATGACGTTCCCCGAAGTTTTCTGGCCCCTCTTATCCACCTCCTTTCTGCCCCCCGCCACAAACCAGTCGGGGAGCTTTTCAACTGCGGCCAGTAAGTGGTCCTCGGTCAGGTGCGCGTAAACCTGATCGGTGACGGCCGTGCTGCGGTGGCCCAGGATCTGCCCCACAGTCTTCATCGGGACCCCTGCCATAACCCAGTGCGAGGCCGCAGTCCTTCGCAGATCGTGGAACCGGACCCCCTCCAGGCCCGCACGCCGGCAGGCGCTTCCGAATGAGGTCCGAACGTCGTGGAACGGTATTCCTGCCTTCCCGACCTTCCCTTGGCCGGTGAAGATGTAATCGGATTCACCCCCCCGAGGGATGGAGGACAACATCCGGTGGAGCCGGGTAGAGATCGGAACATGCCGCGGATCCCCGTTTTTTGAACTACGGATATAGATCACCCTCCGCCCGAGATCGATATCTCCCCAGCGAACTCCTCCGTCACCAATAATCTCAGAGCGCCGGCAGCCGGTTTCCAGCGCAAATATCAGTATGGGCACTAGGTGGGGGGACGCACACCGCAGGAGCCGCCCCACCTCCTCGGCAGTGAGGAACCGCGCCCGCGCCTTGGGCACCGGGTACGCCTTCACCCCGGCGGCGGTATTTTTCTCCACGAGGTTCCAAGCCACCCCCTTGCTGAACACCCCCTTCAGGACGACGAGTTCGTGCCGGCAGGTGGAGAGGCTCCTTTTTCCACCGTACCGGGTGGGGGTATCCCGGCGACGGGCCTTGAAGGTTTCTACGTCGAGTTCGGAAACCCGCGACGCAAGCATCCCGCGAAAATATTCCCGGATGGGTGCGAGGTGGACGGCGTCGTATCCCTCGAAGCTTTTCTTCCCCTTCGCCCATGCCGAATACCTATCGATCAAATCGTCCATCGTGATCTTCGGAAATCGCTTCCGGTCAAGGTATCGGCCCTCCCGGATTTCCCCCTGGATCTTCCCAAGGACGGCCTCGGCCTCCTTTTTGTCTGGCCCGATTTTCCTGATTACGCGGCGACCGTTGGGGTCCCTATAGTCGATGAAATATGAGCTGTTCATCTTTCGAATTCCCATGAAGGGGCACCTTGCATTTCAACGGCAACCGGCTTTATCGCGCATACCCGCCAGAAACGATATAACGTAATAAAGCCTGTTCACAGGCGGCCGCAAACCCCGCCATTTCAGCCCGGTCCCTTAACACCCGCAAAGAGAACGATTCCGTTACTTGGGGCGCAGCGCCCGAATTTCGAGGTGGACGCCCGCGCAAAGGCCGTAGCCTTAGCCCCCACCACGCAAGATTTAACCGCCAAAGGGCTGCCCAATCCAATCCACTCGACCCACAACCTTCATCGTCTTATCGTCCTGACCGAAAGGAATTACCGGGTTGCTCGGAACGCCGTCGATGGACGCAGGGAGGAGAATCATCTGACCCGAATCCGAGAAGCGAACATGCCGCATAAGCAGGCGGCCGGCCGGCGCATCAGGTTCGTTCGGATCCGGCTTCCGGAAGAAAGCATAGATTTCCGTTGGGCTGGATCTCTTCGATGGGAACCCCTCAATGTAGACGCACACGATGGCACCCTGTCGAATGATCGGCGCCATGGCATCGTCTTCCGCTCGAACGCAAATATATTCGCCTTCGAGATGTTCCTGCAGGTGATTCCTCGGGATCGAGAAGTATCCCAGGATCTGGTTTTCCGAAATGACCCGCAAATCGCCCAATCTTTCCCCTGAAAGGATTGGGAGCCGAACGATGCTTGGGTCTACCGCCTTGAAGAACTCACTGGGATCTACCTTAAAAATATGCGCCAATCGCTCAATAACCGCCGGGCTCGCCCCCCGGATACCGGTTTCGAGTTGGGCCACGTAATTTTGGGTTGTCCCAAGAATTTCCGCGAATACGCGTTGAGTGGTTTTTGGCAAGGTTTTCCGCATGGATTTCAGGTTAGCCTGGAAGCGCTTTTCCAAGACAGACTCGCGCTTCTTTTTCCCTTTCTTCTCTGCGGCTTGCGAATTTTGGTCACGTGAAGGCTCACTTTTTTCGACAAACCCGTTCTGCGAATCCCCACCAATTTTTGCTCCAGTTTCATCGATCATGAGACCTCCAATCGGGGGCACCGAAAAAAAGACTTGACAGGCAATATGCTAATAAATTACATTGGCAGCATGAACGATTCGATGGTAAAAAATTCCGATGGGGCAGGTTGGATGCCGGGACGTCGGGCGGTTCACCCGATCAAGCACCTCTGTATGATCAAGGGGTTTACGTACAGGGAGTTTGCAACACAGGTGCGAGGTTCGGTGTCCGGTATCTCTCTCGATGCTCCTTACGTTGCGCAGATCGTTTGTGGTTCGAGATTCCCTGGGAGACGGCTTACAGATGCCATTTCTACAGCGTTCCCGGAAATATCCCGCGAAAGCTTGCTGTTTCCTCACTGCCGCCCCAAAAGGAATAATTAGCATGATTTACGCTAATAATAGCGGAGTGCTATTTTTTGTCAAGGGGATTTTACGAAAGGGGGAGCAAACGATCATTCGCGGAGGGAAGTCAGAGGGTGGCCAATGGGCCCAGGAATACGAGCAGTGCCTAGGTTGCGGCGCCGGCCTCAAAGACCCTCTGCACCGCCGGATCGGGATGGGGCCGTCGTGCTTGGGGAAGTCTGGTTGGGCGATCACGCAATACAACCATTACTTCGACCCGAGCTACCCGCCTCTCACAACGTCCCCGGTATACGGGAAACCGTTCCGGTACACGTGGCCTTGGGGGAGGGAGGTCGGAGCTTGCTGGGTCCGCGAGGAAATCGTGGACGGGAGGTTGTACGTTCTCGTCACGGAGCCGGTCCGTAACCCTGGCCCAAGTGTCGCCTTTGCTTCTCAGTCCATTGCGACCCGGTATTTCTATGAGAAGGTTGTGCTCGGCACGGACCCATCCACCATCCGGTGGTTCGAATGGTTCGAAAACGGGAGAAGCCTCTTTGTGGAGGTCCTGCACATCTGGGTTCCCGGGAACGACTCCCGGGCCGGGTATTTTTCCACGCCCACCAAGTGGGTGCCTTCCTTAGAGCACGGAATCTTCGGGCTGACTCCGGCCCCCAACAAGAAGGCCCGGTAGCGTGGCCGAATTCTATAGGAACACAACGCCGCCGGTACATGCCGGTAGGGCAGACGGCCCCGCGGATCTCACCGTGGGGATGGAACTGCCGTTATCTGCGGTTGCAAAGGCGCGCGAAGAGCTTGCCGGTGAGATCGCAAGGGATCTCCACCTCCGCCGTGATGTCGTTTCGTCCATCTACGACGTCGTCCATACGCTGAAGGGATCGACGCTATTGCCCGAGCGGGAAGATATCGTCGCGCTGCTAAAGGCGTACTCCTCCGAAAAAATCCTGCGGTCCGTCCTGCGGAGCCGGACCCGGAAGCAGCGTCTAGCTTTAGCCTTCGGGCCTGACGACAAGGTTGAGCGGTACATGGAAGCCCGACTCGTCAACCTGATAAGAAGGAAGCTGACGATCTCGGCGAATCAGCTTGCAAGGGAGGCCGAGTACTACTTCCAAATCCCGAAGGAAGTCGCCAAGCCCGTCGCAAAGCGAGTCCGCCACCGGATAGCAACCAGGGAGCGCAGATTCCGCGCGCCTGAGAACGTCAACCGGCTGCACAGGCACTATTCGCTCATGCCCCACGACTTCCACATGCTGTCCATCTCCGGCGTCATTGCGTCGAACACAAGTGGCGAGGCGCTTCGCGTGCTGGGTGCAGCCCTGTCGTTCCTATATCAAAAAGGGAGGTTGAAAGTCCTTGCGTGACAGGAGAAATGCGGATCGTCTGGGGAGTTTTTTTGTGACGAGGTATTCGCCTATTGCGAATTTCCGGCGCTTGAGCAGCCGGGTCTCCCCATGGGGGGAAACCTGATGGGTGCCCCAGGGTACAACATCCTGCGGACCAGCTTCTGGAACGATCCCCGAGTCCGCCACCTCAGGATAGATGCAAAGGGGCTCCTCTCCTATCTCGAAACCGGCCCGCACAGCTCGTATTGGGGGATTTACCACGTCCATCCGCTATTGATTCCATTGGAGTCCGGGGTCACCCCTGAGGAAGCCGGTAGGTGTTTCAAGATCTTCCAGACATTGGAACTTGCCTGGTACGATCCGGTCCATCAGGTGGTTTTTGTGCAGGATCACCTGGATATTATCCAGCGACTCTCACCAACACAGCAGACCGGTTTGGTCAAACACCTCTCAACCCTCGGGCCAACGCCGCTGGTAGGGAAGTTCCTCAAGAGATACTCCTATCTTGAAATTCCATGGAACCGCCCTATAAGTACGCAATCCATACCCTATGGATACCCTATCGATACAAAGGGTCTTGGTCTTGGGTTTGGGGTAGAAAAAAACTCCCTTGGTGCTCCGGCTAACGCCGTCGCGGAGGACGAAGGCTCCGGTCAAAAAGATCCATACCTTAAAGAGCCAGGGTGTAATGCCGAGCCCGAAGGCGAAGAGCCCAAGGGCGAAGGCACCCGAGATAATCCCGGAAACGGCAACGGCGCCGGATACAGCAAAGACCAAGATCAACCCGCAGGAAGAGGCAGGGGTAGCCGAAACACCTCCCCAGACGCCAAGAAAAAGACTCCCCAGCGCCGCCGCATTTACGTCGACGACAGCGCGCTTGAGGAGGTCTATTCCCACTACGCGAAGGAAGTCGTCGGCTACGGTTCCGACGAGAGCGCGCTAAAGAAACGGGCGTTCAAATTCATCAAGTTCGCATTGTCTGTGCACTGGTCCGTCGCGGAGCTATGCACCGCTGTCAACATCTTTGCCGACAACGGTGGCGCCAAAGCAGGGCCAAAGTTCCGGACGCGTTGCCACACATTCTTCAATCCGAAAAGTGGCGATTGGAGCGACTACGCCTCCGACGCCCGGAAGGCCTTAAAGGAGGTATCGAATGCCTAAGCCGACTAGAAAGGATACCATCATCGTCGTCGTACCCGGCATCGCCGAGCGGTTCAGCAACATCGAAAACTGCGTCACCCTCCAGGCCCCTGCCGAGATCACTGAGGGATGGGTGCGCGAGGTAAAGACCCGCGCCCGAGCATGGATCGTGTACCGCAATGAGGACGAGAAGAAGGCCGAGGAGATTGCGCGTCGCGTCGGACGGGCCCGATCTTGCCGGGTGCTCGTAACCGAGACTGACATTACGAACGATCCCCTGGGTATGCTCTGGTCGGCGCAGTTGGCGTCCGAGTCTTTCGTCCGCACGATTTACACTCCGTCCGATCCGGTCTATGACGTGCTGGCCGCGAAGGCAGGCAAGGGGATAACGCCCGGTCTCCGCGTCCCGGACCCCGTCATCGACGACGTGACCGGAACATTGCTCCCAGCAAATATCTATATCCTCTTCGCTGGTCAGAAGCAGGGCAAGACGCGGCTTACGGCGTCGCATCTTGCGGTCCCCTTGGCGCAGTCTGGCCACAAGGTCCTGTTTTGGTCGTTGGAGATCGACCCGGAGGAGTTTCACGAGTACACCCTCGTTCCTATTCTCCTGCGGCGCGAACGCCCCGAGGGGGGGTGGACGAAAGCCGACATCGAGGAGGCGCGTAGGTTGCACCCTCCAGCGCTATACGCTGGGCAGTCCGTTCCGGGGCTTTCCTACGAGGCGGCAATTCGGCAGGCACAGGAGGAGTGCGAAGTCCTAGGTGTTGATCTGCTCGTTGTTGATAACTTCGGGTTCGTCGTACGCGGTGGACACGTCCAGAACGCGTACGAGGCCGAGGGCAATTTGAGCAAGCTGCTCAAGGAGTTGGCCTGCATTCTTGAGATCCCGATTTGGGTTATCTGCCACCCGCGTAAAGAGGGCGACAAGGACGAGAAAGACGCGCCGCCGACGCTCTACGACGTGAAGGGCAACTCCGCGATGGTAAGTGACGCGACGGGCATCTTCTGCATGCACCGGCCGCGGATTAACGATCCGGAGAACCCGGTGGTGCAGCGCCGGAGCCCGGTGACGTACCTCTATGCCGTCGCAGGCCGTAACAGGGCCGACGGCCTTCACAACGAGCTCTATTTCGAGGGTGGAAATTTCAGGTGGCGTCGGGCCTCTGGCGAGGAAATCCTCGCCGGCCTCCCGGACCACGGCCGGTACGGGGAGCGGAAAGCGGGGATCCGAGTGTATGCGTCGCCGACTTGCCCGAAGGCTGCGCCGGTCCCCGGGGCTCCGAAACCGCGTTGAAGGGATTGCGGAAAATTCACGGCAAGGAGGTGTGAGACGGACAACCTCAGGATTCGGAGCTTGGACACGCAGATGCTGGCGCCGAGATCGTGAGGGGAAGGAGGAAACAGGAATGAGGTAGATGCATGGAGGTTGTATCTCCACGCCATCCGGAGTGTGAGATGAAGCGTGACGCGGTATCGGCGACAATAGCAACAACGGTCGAAGCATGACCAAACCAAAGGAGGTAGGAATGCAGAACTCGTTCGACGAAAAGAAGGATCGGAGAATCACGCGGTTGTCATGCCTGAGCACCGCGGCGGCGGCCCTTGCCGATGCCACCCCGGGCCCCAAGGACCTGATTACCTACGCGAGGGAGCTCGAAAACTACGCTTGCGCGTGGCCCGAGACCGCTCTCCCGGTGGAGCATACGCCTGTGGCGCCCCCGCTCCCGCCGGTACTGCATGCGGTCCCAAAGGCCGACATTCCGGGAAGCGGGAGATTTACGATGGTCGGCCGCGTGGACTCGACCAAAAAGGACCTTACCGCGTTCAAGATTCAGAACTATTGGTACCAGGTCGAGGCCGGAAAGTGCCCGAAGTGGAAGAGCCAGGTCAGCGTGCAGTTCGAGTTGGGCCCGCACGGCATCCGGCGCGCCTTCTCGGTCGAAGCGGCGTAAAAAAATAATCCAAAACCTTACGAGCCGGGAGTCCTCTCCCGGCTCGTTGAGGAAAAGGGGGGTAGCAATGTCTGATACAGGCACGAAGCCCGCTGGCGAGTCTATTTGCGGGACCTGTGGAGAGGAGATGGAGTGGTGTGAGTACGATGATGGAACCAACGGGCAATTCATCTGCTGGGATTGTGACTCAGAGGAGGGGTGGCGTGATGCCGGCTACCCATGTCTTAACTGCGAGTATTTGCTACCAACGGGACGGCTTATTGGAGAGGACGGGGAGCCCTTCGGGGAGCGGGTTTGCATAACGTGCGACGGCGGGGAGCCTCGGATGCCGGAGGTGGAGGATTTTCCGATGTGTGCACACGGGCATGTCAGAGGCTGGGGGTGCGAGGTGTGCGAAAAAATGTGAGGAGAAGTTGCGGAACGAACTGAAGAAGAAAAGGGGGGAGTAGACCATGGAAATCAATGTTGCCAGGGACGGGAAAATGCTGGTGGTGAAAAGTCCGTACAGCGCGGTCTTCGTAAAAGAGGCGAAAGATTTCGACGGTCGGTGGGAAAAAGAACGGGCAGTGTGGACGTTCAGCACCGATGTCGAGGAGCACGTCTGGACGAATGGGACGACAACAGGTGGTCCGTGCAAGTCCTAAACGTCAAACCGCACGTGGACCGCGAGGCCTTGGAGGCGGAGACATTGAAACTCCGCGCAAGGCTGGCTGAGATCGAGGTTTTTCTGCTCTCCGGAGGGTGTTAGCATAGTTGGAGCCACCTGGGGACAATGCGTGTCAAGAACAATCTGGAATAATCCGGAAAGAAAACGATATGGAGCGAGACGACTCAAGCCTGATGCAACAGTCCGTATTTAGTCCGCTTTTGCCCATTTTTGCCCACTTCGCCATTCTCGAATCCGGAAATATCAGGAAATTTAAGGAAACGCGCCGATTACTTCTTAGCCGCAATCGGCCCCTTAGCGTATGATGTGCTTCGCCCACGTCCACGTCGAGTTAGCCAACCCCCACCCACCAATGCTTGTAGGTCGTTTCGTACTGTTCGTTCTGTTATCCCACCCCCCAGCAGCACCGCAATATCACCGGCCTTTAGTTGCTTCTTCTCCCGGCTAAACTCAATTATTTGTTTCTGTCTATCGTTCAAATCCTCAGAGCGACTGCCTGTTGCAGGTGTGAAGAAAGTCAGCTTGGTCTCTAATAGAGAACTCTGCCATTTTGGGTCACGAAGGCGTGCGTTGCGGCAATCTTCTACAATGCGTTGGGTGCCTCGACCAATCTTCTCGATGAGCCCACGGAGGAAGAAGACATGTGCAATGTCCGGATTCCGGGGGACCGACGGATGATCCCGTTTCAGGTCGGCCGGCGAGAGTTCGTCAGGCAGTCCACCTGGATTCGATATCTGGAGCAATTCCGGTAGTATCGAAATCGTGATGGATCCGTTGAGATTATAATCGCGATGAACCAGGGCATTCAAAATGCCTTCGCGCAAGGCCGCCATCGGATAAAGTGGACGATCCTCACGCTGCCACCTTTCCTCGGAAAAATTACTTAAGACTCCACCGACATATTTTGACAGCGCCTCAGGAATCTGCTCGGCAATCCGGATGGCACATCCATCGAAGGTCCTGTCTGCTGAATACCGGTTACCGGTTTTCCCCTCGGGCATGACTAATAGGCGCACGCGGGCTTGTGGCAGTAGCCGGGATGGTTGTTTTCCGAATAACAGCAACGCGGCATTTGTGGCCCCTCCATGGGCGAACAGCCCGAGCGCATTGAGAAAATCATCAACGTCGTCGGGGGAGCCCTGCCAGCGCTCTGCTTTCACTGCCAATTTTGCGGTCTCCCGGATCAATTTGTTGTCTAGGTCTTCTCGTTCGGCCCCCATGGTGATTTGCCGTTCCCACCGCTGGCTCGACTCGGTTCTCTTCAGAATCAGTGCACTGATTTCATTGCGCGTTGCCGGTACAGTTCGCTCGCCGCGACGGGAATAGATCGCACCCTCGGTCACATAGGGTTTGTCGATACCTGTAGGGACGTCAATAACGACTATATCGTGATCGTCGATGCGCACATGCTCCACAGTCCACATTGCCGGCGGAGATATCAACGGCGGCATTTGGTGCTTTATACTTTTTAACATTGCCTCCGCGTCTGTCACGCCAAGAACGTTTCCATGATCGCTGATCCCCAACAATACGCGCCCACCCTGCAAATTAAGAAATGCGCAGACGTTCTTGGCGATCATCTCGATCGGCGCATTTCCAGTCTTGAATTCGACCTGATCGCTCTCGCCCTTTTCGATAAGTTTTTTCAGATCCCTGGCGTTCATGACTTCTACATCTCCTCACAAATGCGTCGGATGCGTCCTGTATCCCTGAATTGGCATTCCACGTGGGACAGGACTTCATCCATTTGATAGAATTCTTGCGCCCAATGGCCCTTGCGCTTCTTCAAAGGGACGTTGTTCTGGATCACATCATCGTACAAGTCGATCACCCGAATGTCATCCATAACGGAATTTTTCTTCAGCTTAAACCTTGTACGCGTTCCGTCGGTCCTGTAGATGTACGGCTTGAGGAGCTGCCGCGCGAATGTTACATCCCGGTGCACCAGAAACCAGCGCGGTTTCCTGAGCCGCACAGCTTCAAGACATTCCTCGTGAGTGATTGAGCGAGGCCCGACTTTACCGCTACCGTAAAAAGGCCGGATAATTCCAAGAAATACGTCACACTCTCGTGCTGCGGAAATGCAGATGTCACGGTTTGAACGACCCGGATGCAGCGGAATTGTTCCGATGTGTGAATTCAAGACATCGTATCCAAACCCGCTCAGCACGGCGCAAATCTGCCTTAGATGATCTTCGAAGTGGTAAACCGTGGAAGCTACCATCATCTTCAGTTTAGGATTCGATGGCACGCTTCTCCTCTTATCCCAGATATAACTAACGTCATCACATTACATATGTTCTTAATCTGAGTCCATATTTCGTTATCATGGAGATCTCCTATCCTAGGCAGTGAAGGGAATCCCTTGAGCGCGTTTCAGGATCCTCATCCCATCAACGGGTTGGCAAGACGCATCACAAGCTTGTTTTGCAGTGGGCGCATTAAAATCTCCCGGCCCAAGACACCGAAGGCTGGCTGGGAGGGGATACCTAAGGTTTATGTTGTTGCCTCCAAGAGATGTCTCGGCTTCGGCCATCACCGGGCCGGCTCGCCCCTGCGAAATCCAAGACTTCATCTCGCGGACCATTGGGACATTCCGCGACCGATCCTGTGTCATTGCACCCGGGAGGGGTACCAATGAGCGCGTTCGACTTCAGACCGAGTTCCCGCCTGGTGATCAATCTGGAGAGGACGAACGAATGATTCAAGAAGTCCACTTTCTCCCGCAGGCAAACGCGGAACATCTTGTCCCTTTGAAGCGTGAAGGGATCATCTCTATTACCGGTTCGAATTATCCTCGTGCAAGGCTCCTGAGAGGATGGCGACGTGTTCTTCGTCTTGTTTTCGACGATACAGAGAAACCCATTCCCGGCGGTGTTCACTTCGACCAGGAACATGCTAAAGCCGTCATTGTCTGGCTGGATGCCGTGGAGAGCGTTATTGATAAGGTCTTTGTCCATTGTCATGCGGGAAAGCGAAGGAGCGGTGCGGTAGCGCTCTTTATCGCTCAACGGTACGAAATCCCAGGAGGGATTCATGTCTATGAAGGCTACAACCCTCTGGTTTATAAAAAGCTAGTTCGAGCGTGGAAAACCCGTAAAATCAGCCGCAGCAGAAGTAAATGGAGGTAATCCAGGATGGGGATCCTTCAGGAGTACTTCGAAGGCGACAAACCGCTTCCAAAATTTATCCCTTTAGGGTCCGTGTACAAGGAGCCGAATCACATCTTCAACGAGTCGCCAAAGGACGTCAGGACCGCATCGGATGTTCCAAACCGACTCTATCTCGGTGATCTGGAATTGTCCTCTTTCACAATCGACAGTAAGGGGTGGCGGGCGAAATATCTGGACGCTGCTCCGGACACGTGGACCCTCCTCGAATACGAAGCAGCAGATGAGAATTTCCAGTGTAAAACCTGTTGGCGCGGGAAAGCAGGGTGGAGGACTATTGCCCCGCCTGACGAGGGATACAAACGCATCGCCCGCGCACCAAAAACTTCATTCCCGTCAGAATGGGATGACCTCATGACGAAAAGGCTTTCCGAAAGGTACCTGGTGGCTTACCAGCACCAGCCAAAGGATGGGGCTGTCATGTGTGCATTTCCAGACGGGTTCTTTATGAATATTGTAATCCCCATACCGGTTCCAAGGATGCGAGACGGGATCCGTCTATTGGAAGAATTTCGTGAAAACACAACGATCAAAACCCCCGTGATGCTCTATTACACCCTTTGCGGCAGTACAGTCCTCTATTGCCTGGACCGGTGCAATCCGCACGTGATAGATGAGTCCACGATTGCATGGCACGTCATGGAAACCACAGGTTTCATCATGCTAAAGGGGCCCCAAAAGCATGTGACTCCGGAAGGATTAAACATTCTGGATGTCGTCAGGCTCCATTACGCTCTGAATATAGGGTGCACGTTTCGTGAATTAGAGCGTGTCGTTGAGGTTCTGGCTAAAGCTGGCTTTGTTGGTTTGAAGGAGGACGTGGGAAAAGAGGGATTTCCTTTCTCCGCAGAATTCAAAGCCATGATTTACCACGAGCCGAACAGCCCGTCTGTTCGAAATGTAGGTGTTCAGGTAGGAGATCATGGTGACACGCGGAGAGTACAATACGGATCTTTCACAATGTTGGATGCCCCAGACCTCCTACCCCAGATGGCCATTCTCCGAGATCCTGTAGCTTCCATGAAAGAAGGGACAGAAAAAATAGCATTCGTTGAAATGAAAGCGTCAGGTGTTATTGAGAAGATCTTTAAGGAGATCGGCCTGAAATAGACGGGTACCACGGCAAAAGAATGGGTCGTATTGCGTGAGGTAATCCGGAGGATGTATGAATCGTACAGCGCCTGATGGCCGCGGGTTGGCAAAGCGTATAACGGCCGCGTTTTACGAAGAAAATCTGAATATCTCCCGATCCAACGCGCCGAAAGCCGGCTGGAAGGGGATGCCCGAGGTCTACGTTGTAGACCGCTTGCGTGACAAAGGGGCGAGTGATGTCGATGTTCGCCTCTTCCTGACATTCACCGCGGCGATGGACCGCGCTCGGGATGCGGATGCGCTGTGGAACGCCGCGGGGAAGTTGTTCCATAAGGAGAAGTGGGTGTTTAACCCCCGCGAAACAGCCGTGTCTCCACGAGCAACATTAGAGGGCGTACTGAAATCGTTCAAGGTCAGTCAGCGCCATGAGACAGATTCTGCTGCGTGGAGGACCATCGCCTGCACTTTGGAAGAATCATCACAAGCTCCCCGGGTTTACGAAGCGATCTATTCCGGTAGGGGTGACGCAAGGGTCCTACTGGAAGAGGTCGCGGGTCAGGATTCGAAAGGAGAGAACCTTTTTCCTCTGCTCCGGGGCCCGAAGATCCAAGCCATGTGGGTACGGATGCTTGCCTGCCCTGGCGGCGCCAAAATATCGAACATCGCGGAGCTGCCCGTCGCTGTCGATGTGCAGGTCCGCAAGGTAACGGAGTATCTTGGTGTGACAGATACGATCAACGAAGATTTGGAAGATATCCGGAATCTAATACAGAGGACGTGGGCGTTGGACGTGAAACGGCACGGTGCGGAAGGGCCGGAGCCGATCGCGAATTCCGCCGCGGCGCTTGACCCGGCCCTGTGGTTCTTCGGGAAGTGGGGGTGCACCCACTGCGAGAAGGAGAAAAAGAGAGTACCGATAGCAGACGTCTGCGATGGCTGTCGGTTTGACGTGCTCTGCCCGGGTGGAAAGGTTTCGAAACGAACGGGGAAGTGTAGCTGAACGAGGTTTCAGGCCGCCACGAGTCGGCGCCGATCGCTTCAGGAAAACAAATCTATTCGGGCCACCTCGTCGTCCACCGTCTGTTCGGTTGAAACCCCGAATCGATTAGTTCCACGATGCATTCCCCCGTAAGCATCGGGATCTTCCGCATCGCCCCGCCTTCCCCCTCGGGTAGTCTTGGGATGCACCAGTAGACCTTGGCATCCCCTGCCCAACCTTTCTCCTTGAGAATCCCCACGTATGAGGAGGAACAGCCGATGAAGACCCGGCTGATTTGGTTCCGTCGGATGTAATCGACGAGGACCTCGGGAATCACTATCCCCCAATACTTCTTCGTGTCCGTGATGGTGGCCTCATACGAATGGATCGGTTCCTCCGCCCGGATCAATCCGTATCCTCCGGAAATGATGAGGCAGTGGATTCCCGAGCGAATCGCTCCTGCCACCCGGTCCTTGAACCCGTCGACCTCATATTGAAACCCGGAGTATAGAGCCAGCGCGGGGACCAGCGGGGAGTTGACCTCGATCTTTGCGCGGTCCCTGTCCTTGGCGACTGCTTTTCGCGCGGCCAGAAGTTCGTCAGCGGCCTTCTTGCCGATAAAATTCGTGATGGAGGCCGGTTGGAGTGGCCGGTAAAGGCCGGCTCCTTCCTTCTTCTTCGAGCATGGGAATATGAGCAGGTTTTTCTTTACCATCGCGGGCGCCCCCTCGGGTTAGTGGACCTGATTTGCCCTTGGCGGATTGTTGTGCACCATGGTAGACCAACCGACTCTGGGATCCAACCCCATTGTCCACGCGACTCGCGTGAGATTTCATCGATCTTTCGGTCTTCCGGCGGCGGCCTGCAGTCGGCGGGCGGAATGCATCTGGGACTAGCCGCCAAAAATTATTCTTATATTTCAACACAATACACACCGAGAAGGTTTATATTGACATATATGATGTTATGTTGTATGTTATTGCCATGGTGCAGGATGGCGAAAAAAGAGAATTCACGATTACCGAGCTGGAGCAGGCCGTTGGTCTGAACCGGCGAACCATCCATTTTTACGTGAAGGAGAGGGTCGTTCCTCCCCCCGTGGGGGCAGGTGGGGCGGCCAGGTACAACGAGGAACACCTCCTTCGCCTCCGGCTTGTCCGGGAGTTGCAGCAGTCCCACCTAAAACTCTCAGGTGTGCGGGAGGCGCTCGACCGCATGACTGTGGGGGAGATGAGGGAGCGGGTTCGGCAAGTGGCGCCGTCCTCTCCCGCAGGGGACAAGGAAGCCTTCCAGAACTGGATCGAGGGGAATCTGCAGAGACGTCTGATGTCGCCGTTAGCGGACATGGATTCGTCTCCCCCCCCGACTGCGCCGTGGAACCGTTCGTTTCTGGACATCGCTAAGGGCAAGGGGCAAGAAACGAGTGAGAGAGACACCGCCTACTGCAGTCCGGCGGTCGCTCCGCAAAGGAGACTTCCGACCAAAGGGGGAACCTGGGAACGCATCGAAGTCGCCGAAGGGATCGAGGTCCTTGTCCGTTCAGACCTTACGTCAAAGTACAGGCAGATCATCGAGGAGCTGGCGGACCGAATCCGGAAGAAGAGCTGAGAACAGGAGGGCGATATGAAAATCACCGCAACCTACGATTACAACAAGGTCCCAAAGGGTCGTCCCTTCACAATCCGCCTGATGGTCACCGCGGAGGCAGAAGCCCCCTCCGGCAAGGAGCGCCGGCCGCTGAATCTCGCAGTTGTTCTCGATCGCTCCGGCTCCATGAGCGGCGATAAACTCGTCAACGTCAAGGAGGCGACGCGAATCCTAGCAGGACAGATGGGGAAGGACGACGTGTTCTCCCTGACGACGTTCGACAGCGTCGTCACCCCTGTTGTGGCGCCGATCAGGATGGAGGGTGCTGTCCCATCGATCGAAACAGCGATCGCGGGGATACAGGCAGGAAACACGACCAACTTAAGCGGGGGCTATGAGCAGGGTTGCGCGTTCGCACGGCAGAACAAATCCGCAGAGAACATCACGCGGGTTCTGCTGCTGACCGATGGATTGGCCAACGTGGGGCTTCAGAGCCCGGCCGGGCTTGCGGATCTCGCAAGGAGGTTTCGAGCGGATGGAATCACCACCACGACGATCGGAGTCGGGGGTGACTACAACGAGGAACTGCTCGGCAAGATGGCCGAGACAGGCGGTGGAGGGACGTACTTCATCGAGAACCCGGACGAGGCCAGGGCAGTTTTCTCGGAGGAACTTGGGGTCCTGTTCTCCCTTGCCGCAACCGATTTCGACGTGCGGATCAGCCCGATGGCTCATGGCCTGGTCGCCGAGCAACTAAACACATACCCCTTGGTAAACAACTGGGGATGGCGGCTGGGAGACATCTACGGTGGCCAGCGGAAGCACTTGGTCCTGGAGCTTAAATCGCCTGCGATCGACACAACGAGCGGGGAGGTTCCTCTTGGTCGCTTGAACATCACCTACCGGGAGGTGATCGAGGGCGGGTTCGAGGAGAAAACCGAGGACGTTCCCTTGAACATTAAGTTGGTTTCCGACGAAGAGTTCGCCGCGGTGAAACCCAACCGGGAGGTCACCCTTCAGGCTGCTTACTTGGTGGTTGCCGCCACCAAGGCGAGCGCCCTTCGTTTGGCGGACCGGCAATCGTTCGAGGAAGCTGCCGGGCTCCTGGAGGGGTGCGCCGACCAGTTGGAGGCACTCGGGTTGAACGACAGCCTTCTTGACAGTCAGATCCGGGACCTTAGAGAGCGTGCCCACAGGCTCCGTGTCGAGCGCGAGGAGTTCTACAATCCCGTTCAACGGAAACGGATGTACACCGAGTCCCAAGTGATGTCGAAAGGAGATCAGGCGAAATACAACTCCATGATAGGGCGCCGGCAAACCAGAGGGGGTGAAGCCGCACCTTCCAGAAGAACCGGCGGGGCCGGCCTCCTCCAGAGGGAGCACACCTACCGTTGCTTCCTCGTGGATGGCCATATCCTGGCGGAGATCGGTCAGGAAAGGGTGTTGATCGACACGGGAGCCCTGATGAGTTTCGGGGAGGCTGGCCGCTGCCGTATCGGAAATGCCGAGTTCCAGATCCCCGGGACGTTCATGGGTACGACGGTGGAAGAGATCAGCAGGCTCATCGGTACGCGGATCAGCGTGCTGGTGGGGGCGGACATCCTGAACCGGTTCGACTTCCGGATCGATCTGGACGAGGGGGAACTGGCGGTTACGGAGGAGACGATGAATTTCCGTGGCCCTACCATCCCGACGGAATCGTTCCAGGGAGTGCCCGTCATCCCGGTGCGATTCGACCAGCGGAACACGCGGTGCTTCTTCGACACGGGAGCGAAACTTTCGTACATACACTCTTCACTCGCGGGGCTCTACCCGGAGGTGGGAAGGGACACCGATTTCTTCCCGGGCTTTGGCGAATTCCAGACGGACGTGCGGGATGCGCAAGTCAGGATCGGTGATCGGGAGTATACCATCCGCTTCGGTACGCTTCCGTCGGCCCTTGAGGCGGCGCTCCCTCTGGCCGGCGTCAAGGGGATCATCGGGTCCGTCCTGTGTGAAGGGAATGTCGTCGGAGTTTCCGGACGGCGGAATATCATTTCGGTAAAGCGTGTCGGTCGGAGGTAGCCTGGGATCCAAACTGTAGTTCGATAGTTTGCCGGTAGATGACAGGGGTTGACGAAACACGAGGCTGGGGAGGATCCGCAAAATGAGCGATGAGTCGTTCGACGGGTTCATCGCGGAGGACGGGGAAAAAATCCCTGTCGATGATGCCGCGCGCTTGATACCGATGGCGGAAGAGTACCTGAAAGACGAGAAGAAACTTCGGGCGGTCCTGATGTCTCTGGGCCGGCACTGCATCGAAACGTCACGGTTCGCCGGGGCACAGGTGTATTTCGAAAAACTCTATCAACTTACGGATTCCAGTAACGACAAGGCGTTTTGCCTTCTATCCATCGGTCAGATGATGGAGAAACAGGAGGAGTACGAATCGGCGCTCGGATGGTACAGGAAGGCGTTCTCCCTTGAGCAGGGTGGTGGGGAGGTATGGTACCTGCTCAACAACAACTTGGGGTATTGCCTGAACCTGTTCGAACGACATGGGGAGGCGATGGAACATTGCCTGGCTGCAATTTCCATCGAACCGAACCGATACAATGCGCACAAGAACCTCGGGGTCGCGTTGGAAGGGCTTTGTCGGTATGCCGATTCGGTGAAGGCCTATATCACCGCGACATTGCTGAATCCGAGGGACCTCCGGGCATTGCACCACCTCGAATCCCTTGTTGCCTCGCATCCCGAGGTGCAACAGGAAGTGAGCGAGCTGAACGCGCAGATTGATGCCTGCCGGAAAGCGGCCGAGATTATTTGGCAGTGAACAGTAGTTGGGGGGGCGAACGGGAATTCCAGGTATCGTTGGCAAAGGGGGGATGAAAATGTCCGAAAAGATATCGCTTGCTGAAGAGAAGTTCAAAGTGAAATCCAAGATCAGCGAAGTGACCGGAAAGAATTTTTCCCCCCTTAAAGGACGCGCGGATTGGATCGTTTCTGGAGACGGGAAGTTGTCCGTGTTCGTGACCTCTTCCAGTCTTCATCCCTCGAAAAAATACTGGTTTGACCTTTCGGTAATGGATGTACTCGCGTGGGATAAGTTCGAGCAGGCGGTAGTCGTTTTTGTGTTGGGAAGTAGCGAGCGGGTTCTCATCGTTCCAACAAATGCTCTTTTCGACCTGGTAATTAAATCGGGGAGAAATTTGAGGATGGTCAGCGATGCAACGGTGAAACTACATATCGAGAGGATGGACGGTGAATATGTATTGCTTGAGGCAAACAGGGCCTCGATGTCGAAGTACTACAACAATTATGATTGGTTGGCGCGCTAGAGGCCGCAAGCATGGTCGACGGATGTTACGAGAATTGGAGTGTCCTCGATGAGGGCATAGACCTTCAGGTATCGTGAACCCGCAGGGCTGGCTGTTCGGTTCGGCCGGAAATACGTATCTGGTGGAGAAGATGCCGTTGTCGCCGTCGCAAAAGGAAATCCTTCGTCGGGCGATCAGGGACTATTCATTCCCGCCCGAGCTGTACGATTTCATTCTGGACAGGCCGGACCCCCAGCCAGACACGCGCGCCGTCGAGGCGAAGATTAAAGCCGACCTGATTTGCGGCGATCCAAAACGCGTGAAGAATGGCCTGTCCAACGTCTTGTACTGGGGGTTCGCTCGGATGGCAATTCGCGATACACGCGTTGGGGTGTTTCGGAACAATGTGACCGACGATGGTCTCGATAGGGCTGCCAAACTATTTTGCACCTCCATTTCCCCTCCGCTCACTGCCATCGGGAAGCTCGAACTTCCCCAATTCTCCGGCGTTTCGTTTGTTAGCAAGATTCGTATGTTTCTTAATCCCGAGACATCCGCCACGCTTGATCGACAGATCATGAAGATCCATAGGGCGCGACGGGCCACGGTATTGGCAAAGGTGCGTGTTTATCCGACGCAAATACCGGTCAATTCCCAAAATGCTGAGGCGTACGAACTGTGGTGCCGCAGAATGGTCGAAATCTCTACCAGTTATTTTGGAGGAAATTTCCGAGCCGCGGATGTTGAGCGTGGTTTCTTTCAGTTAGTCCAAAACGACGAGGTGTCTCTGGCGGGCGAGATACTTGAGAACGCCTAAATGTATCAGAGCTTTTCTGATGGCTTCCTGGGGATCAGGTGCTGAGGACTTCATGCGGGGGATGCGTAATGGGGAAAAATGTATTTACCGTGGTCGAGGCCGAAAAAATCCGGCACCTCCTCCGCCGTAAGGTTCATGCAGACCCCGCAGAGCAGAAGGTGATCCGGGCTTCCATCCGGCGGCTAGGTTTTTACATATCGGATTACACATTCACTGCGGAAGGTTTCACCCCGAGCGATTTCGACAGCCTGGTCGAGCGAGGCGAAGTCGTAATAACAGGCCAGTTCTCCTCGAAATTTACAGAAATAACACCAACACATCCTCATCTCTCGATCCCTGAGATTGTGAGCAGGGTGTTGCCGCAACCGAATACCCAGGCGAAACAGAAAACCCCGTCGAGCGGGTTAATCGATTTTGAGTCCCTTGAAGGAATCAAGAGATTCGGCTTCCGGGGATTTCACTATGTTGCGCATCTCCAGGGAACTGGTTGCGTAGAAGCGCCGATGGTATCAGGGGTCTACCTTGTCCTGCGAACGGAGAAGGGGAACCCCGAATTCTTCAAGAAGAGTGTTGGTGGTTTTTTCAAAGGTAGAGATCCGACGGTATCCATTCAGGAACTCCACGACAATTGGGTTGACCGGTCGATTGTGCTCAACATCGGCAAGGCTGGGGGTGGGAGTTCAACCCTGAGGAGCCGCCTGAAACAGTACATGGATTTCGGTGCAGGGAAACCGGTTGGACACAGGGGTGGCCGGTATATCTGGCAGTTGGCGGGTTCGGACAGATTCCAGATCTGCTGGATGGCAACACCGAACGAAGAGCCGAAAAGCGTGGAGGGGCGGCTGATCCACGAGTTCAAATCTATATACGGCAAGAGGCCGTTCGCCAATTTACAGGACTAAATCCGATTGATAATTAAAGTCAGGAGTGTATTCCATAATTCTGTTCGCTTACTGCCGGTCTGTAGTGGATAATTCGAAGTAATTCAAATCTATTAGATATCGATTGCGTAGCATCCGTCCGCTGCTCAAAACGTTGAGGTGGAAAGGATGTCTCATGAACGTATTCGAGTTCCGCAACCGCCTCGTCGGCGATTTTTCTTCCTACGTCCGTAGTTTTATCAACATCAAGGATGAAAGGATCAACGAGCACGTCCAGAAGGGCCTGGACGAAGGGGCGCTCTGGCCGGAGCCGCTCATCCAACTCAACCCCTCCTTCGAGCCCGGCGGGAAGATCGACGACCTGGTCGAGGACGGCACCCTCCATGCAGCCTGCGGCGCCATCTTCCGACGGGACAAGGACAAGCCCGAGCACTTCGGGAAGGGTACTTTCCTCCGTCTTCACAAGCATCAGGAGGAGGCTATCCGGTGCGCCCGCCGCGGCGAGAACTACGTCCTGACCACCGGGACCGGGTCGGGCAAGTCCCTCGCGTACATCGTCCCCATCGTCGATCACGTCTTAAGGCGCGGTTCAGGCAAAGGCATCCAGGCCATCGTTGTCTACCCGATGAACGCCTTGGCGAACAGCCAGTGGAACGAACTGGACAAGTTCCTCTGCGAGGGGTTCCCGGACAGGAAGGGGCCGGTGACCTTCGAGAAGTATACCGGGCAGGAAAGCAGGGTGATTAAGGACAGGATCATCTTGAACCCGCCGGACATTCTCCTTACGAACTACGTGATGCTCGAACTCATCCTGACCCGAACGGACGAGATCAACCTCGTTGCGGCCGCCAAGGGGCTTAAGTTTCTCGTCCTGGACGAACTGCACACCTACCGGGGCCGGCAGGGCGCCGACGTCTCCCTCCTGGTGCGCCGCGTCCGGAACGCCATGGCGGCAGACCATCTCCAGCACGTGGGAACCTCCGCGACGCTCGCCGGGGCTGGGTCCCCCGAGGAGCAGCGCAAGCAGGTGGCCGAGGTCGCCTCCACCATCTTCGGTTCTGCTGTGAAACCGGAGAACGTGATCGGGGAGACTTTGAAGCGCACCACCGCGAAGGTGGATACGTCCTCCCCGGCCTTCCTGGATTTCCTTAAGCGCCGCGTATCTGATCCTGCAGGGGTACCGCCCGTCATTTACAAGGAGTTCATCGAGGATCCGCTATCGGTGTGGCTCGAAGACGCGTTTGGGCTGGACATCGATCCCGAAACCCAGCGTCTTTCGCGCAAGCCGGCCCGGGGCATCTGGGGGGAGAATGGAGCCGCAAAGGAATTGGGCGAAAAGACGGGGGTCCCCGCGGAGCGTTGCGCCCAGGTGATTCAGCAGGGATTGCTGGCGGGATTCCGGTGCGGGAGGAACCCAGATACACATCAGCCCCCCTTCGCATTCCGACTCCACCAGTTCATCGGGAAGGGGGACACCGCGTACGCCTCCCTCGAAGAACCCAAAGACCGTTTCGTGACGATCTACCGCCAGCAGTTCGTCCCAGGGGATCCAACGAGGTCCCGGGTCTTGCTTCCGCTGGCGTTTTGCCGGGAGTGCGGCCAGGAGTATTACACCGTGTTTGTTACCGTCGGTGAGGACGGCCGGAAGCGGTTTATCCCCAGGAGCATGGATGCCCCGACCGGAGACGACAGCGTCGAGGCCGGGTTCCTCTACTTAAGCGACACCAACCCTTGGTCAAACGATGTCGAGGAGATCCACAAGCGTATCCCCTCCGACTGGATCGAGGAGATGGCCAACGGGACCGTCCGGGTGAAGAAGACCCACCGGGACAAGCTGCCACAGCCGTTCCACGTCGGTCCGGACGGAGTGGAGGGCGCCGGGCTCCCCATGCATTTTGTCCCGGGCCGCTTCCGGTTCTGCCTGAACCCCGACTGCAAGGTCGCCTACCGCCACGGCGGGGACTACGGGAAGTTGGGGACCTTAAGCTCCGAAGGCCGCAGCACGGCGACGACCGTCTTAAGCATGTCGGCCATCCGACAACTGAAGGCCGAAGAGACGCTTAAGCCGGAGGCCCGGAAACTCTTGAGTTTTACGGACAACCGGCAGGACGCCTCCCTGCAGTCCGGCCACTTCAACGATTTCGTGGAGATCGGGGTCCTACGGGCCGCTCTCGCCAAGGCCACGAAGGACGCCGGTCCCGACGGCATCACCCACGAGAAAATCACGGGCAAGGTGTTCGAGGCGCTGGGTATCCCCTTCGCATCGTACGCCGCGGAGCCGGGGGCGGAGTTCGGCGCGAAGAAGGAAACCGAGCGGGCCCTCCGGGAAGTCCTCGGCTATCGCCTCTACCGAGATCTGGAGCGGGGCTGGCGCATTACCTCTCCCAACCTGGAGCAGAGCGGGCTCCTGCGGATCCAATACCAGTCTCTCGACGAACTTTGCGCCGATGAACCAAGTTGGGCCCCGGCGTCATCGGACCACGTCGCCCTTTCCTCGGCCTCCCCCGCCGCCCGGATGGATCTCGCCAAGGTCCTCCTGGACTTCATGCGCCGGGAACTGGCGATCGAGGTGGACTACCTGAACGCGGGGTACCAGGATCAGATCAGGCAATTAAGCAACCAGCGGCTCGCGCCCCCGTGGAGCATCGACGAGGACGAGTTGTTCATTCGGGCGTTCATCCTGTTTCCCCGGCAAAAGAGACCCCGCGAGCGGGAGGAGAACATCTTCCTTTCGCCGTACAGCGCGTACGGGAAATACGTCCGGAAGTCCCTCGGCGGCGGTCTCACCCTTCAGGACACCGAGGCGATCATCGCCCAACTGCTCCGGGTGCTTAGTAAAAAGGCGGGATTGATCAGCACGGTGTATGAACCCCGTGAAGGTTCCGACGATGTCCCCGGTTACCAGATCAAGGCTTCCGCGATGTTGTGGTTGGGCGGCGACGGCAAAACGGCCTTCTACGACCCCCTGCGGATCCTGAACGAGTCCTCCTTCGGGGGCCGGACGAATCCGTATTTCGTCGGCCTGTACCAGTCTTTCGGCCCGGACATGCTGGGCCTGGAGGCTCACGAACACACGGCGCAAGTTCCCTACGAGGAACGGGAGGCTCGGGAGAAGGCGTTCCGGAAGGCGCTCCTGCCCATCCTGTACTGCTCTCCGACGATGGAACTGGGCGTGGACATCGCGGAACTCAACGTCGTCAACCTGCGAAACGTTCCCCCGACGCCGGCGAACTACGCGCAGCGAAGCGGGCGCGCGGGCCGGAGCGGCCAACCGGCATTCGTCTTCTCCTATTGCACGGCCTCCAGCCATCACGACCAGTACTTCTTCCGCCGGCCGGAGCAGATGGTATCCGGCAGCGTGACCCCGCCGCGGGTGGATATCGCCAACGAGGACCTGGTCCGCGCCCACGTCCACGCCATCTGGCTGGCCGAGACCCGGCAAAGCCTGCATGAGTCGCTCAAGGACCTGCTCGACCTGGGGACGATCCCCGGACTGCCGCTTGCCCCGTCCGTTCTGGCCAGCGTCAGCGTCGAGGACGCAAGGAAACGGGCCAAGGCTCGGGCCAAGCAGGTCCTGGCAAGCGTTGAAAAGGATCTTGCGGCGGCCGGATGGTGTCCGGACCTGGACAAGTGGCTGGACGACGTGTTCCTCCAGGTCGTCCAGAACTTCGATCGGGCGTGCGACCGGTGGAGGAGCCTGTATCTGGCGGCCAGGCGGCAGATGGAGGTCCAGCAAGTCATCATGCTGGACCACACCGCCACCCCGGCGGAAAAGGACGCCGCAAGGGGGTACCACCGCGAGGCGATGAACCAGATGGCGCTCTTGACGGAGATCGAAAACGTTGCTCAGTCGGATTTTTATTCTTACAGGTATTTCGCGAGCGAGGGGTTCCTTCCCGGGTACTCCTTCCCCCGCCTGCCCCTGTCGGCCTACATTCCCGGCCGGCGGAACAAGAAGAACAAGAACGATTACATCTCCCGGCCCAGGTTCCTGGCGATCACCGAGTTCGGCCCCCAGGCGTACGTCTACCACGAGGGGGCGAAATACCGGATCGCCCGCGTCATCCTTCCCGTCGGGGAGGACGATCCGCTGACCCGCCAGGCCAAGCGCTGCGAGGAGTGCGGGTACATCCACGACGGGACCCGGGACAAGTGCGAGCGGCCCGGATGCGGGGCGCTGCTGCCGGCCGCCTGGAGCAACCTGTTCCAGCTCCAGAACGTGGTCACCCGGCGGACCGCCCGGATCAACTCTGACGAGGAAGAGCGCCAGCGGATGGGGTACGAGGTCATCACGGGGATCCGGTTCACCGAGCATGGGATGCGGCCGGCGTCCCGGGACGCCCATGTGGACAAGGACGGCGAGGTCATCGCCGGGATGACGTACGCCAACGCGGCGAACCTCTGGCGGATCAATCTCGGATGGGTGCGGCGGAAAGACCGGGACAAGAACGGTTTCCTTCTCCACGTCCTGGGGGCAGACCGAGGGAAGTGGTCCAGCAAGAATTTCCCTGCCGCAGACGATGGGGACGACGGCGGGCCGGAGGACGGGCGGGTGAAGACGGTCATCCCGTACGTCGAGGACCACAGGAACTGCCTCATCTTCACGCCCCCGAAGGGGACGGCGGAAGCCGAGATGGCGTCTCTCCAGTACGCCCTGAAAAACGCCATCCAGGTGTACTTCCAGTTGGAGGACAACGAACTGGCCAGCGAGTCGCTCCCCTCCCGGGACGATCGCCGCTCGATCCTCCTCTTCGAATCGGCGGAGGGGGGCGCCGGGGTTCTACGGCGCCTGATCGATGACCCGTGCGTCCTCGGCGAGGTAGCCAAGACGGCCTTGGAGTTGTGTCATTTTGATCCGGCCACGGGAGACGACAAACGTCGCGCGCCCAGGGCCAAGGAGGATTGCGAGGCGGCCTGCTACGACTGCCTCCTCGGGTATGGCAACCAGGGGGAGCACGAACTGCTGGACCGCAAGATCATCAAGGATTACCTCCTGGCGCTTGCCACCGCGAAGGTTGTGGTGTCCCCGGGAGCGGAAACCCGGGCAGAGTCCCTTGCGCGGCTCCGGAAACTGGCCGGCTCGGGGCTGGAAAAGAAGTGGCTCGATTTCATCGACGGGCGAGGGCTCCACCTACCCACGCACGGGCAAAAACTGGTCGTGGAGTGCCACACGCAACCGGATTTTATTTACGCGAACAGCGGGAATCTGGCGGCGATCTACGTGGACGGCCCGATACACGACTTCCCGGATCGGCATAAGCGAGACGTTGAAAAAACGGCGGCTTTGGAGGACTTGGGGTACCTCGTGATCCGCTTCCGCCACGACGAAGAATGGAGCGGCATCGTCGCGAAACACCCCTCCATCTTCGGGAGCGGAAAGTGAGTTTTTCCGTTGGTTCCCTCGTTCGGGTCCGGGGGCGGGAGTGGGTGGTGCTCCCGGGGATCGAGGAACAGATCCTCATGGTTCGCCCCCTCGGGGGGACAGAGGACGAAGTTACCGGCATCTACCTTCCGATCGAGACGGTCGAGCCGGCCCGGTTTGACCTTCCCGATCCAACCCAACTTGGCGACTATCGTTCCTGCAAGTTGCTCCGGGATGCCATCCGTCTGGGGTTCCGTTCCAGCGCTGGGCCATTCAGGTCGTTCGCCAGAATCGCCGTCGATCCCCGGCCCTACCAACTCGTTCCGCTCCTATTGGCCCTCAAGATGGACCCGGTGCGGCTGATGATCGCCGACGACGTCGGGATCGGGAAGACCATCGAAGCCGTCCTCGTCGCCCGGGAACTGTTGGACCGCGGGGAGATCTGTCGAATGGCAGTCCTCTGCCCTCCCCACCTTGCGGAGCAGTGGCAGGAGGAGCTTGCCACCAAATTCCACATCGACGCAGCGCTGGTCCTATCCGGAACGGTCAACCAGTTGGAAAAAAACCTGGGTGCGAGGCAGTCCCTCTTCGACGCCAATCCCGTGACAGTGGTGTCCACCGATTTCATCAAGTCGGAGACGCGCCGCAATGAGTTTCTTCGAACCTGCCCGGAGATGGTGATCGTCGACGAGGCCCACACCTGCGCCTTCGGATACGAGGGCAGGGGCGGCCGGCAGCAGCGCCATAAACTACTTCTGGACCTCACCGAGAACAAGGACCGGCACGTGATTTTGGTGACGGCCACCCCCCACAGCGGCAAGGAGGAGGAGTTCCGGTCGCTTCTGAGGATCCTCGACAGGAATTTCAAGGATCTGCCTGCGGACATCTCCGGCAAGGAGAACGAGCACCACCGCCGACACCTCGCACAGCACTTCGTGCAGCGTCGCCGCGGAGACATCCGGCACTTCATGGGGACCGACACCCCCTTCCCCGAGCGGGAGGACGCTGAAGCGAGTTACGTGCTCTCCCCCGACTACAAGAAACTCCTCTCCCGAGCCCTGCGGTACGCCAGCGAGATCGTCGAAACCGACGATGGCAAGGAGCACTACCGCCGGGTCCGGTGGTGGTCGGCTCTTGCTCTCCTGCGGTCGATCGCCAGCAGCCCCGCCGCGGCAGCAGCCACCCTTCGCAGCCGTGCCTCGGTCGCCGACACCGAGTCCGAGGAGGACGCGAACGAAATCGGGGAACGCATGGTCCTGGACAAGGAGTCCGACGGCGCCGACGAAATCGTGGATTTTGCGCCTGGTGCGGACATCGATGACCCGGAAGTCGCGGAGGCGAAAAACCGGCGACGCCTCCTGGAAATGGCCAGGGCAGCGGACGATTTATACGGCGAGAAGGACAATAAGGTCCTCAAGGCGACCCGGCTCATAAAGGACCTTCTCGACGGGGGCCACAGTCCCATCGTCTTCTGCCGTTTCATCCCAACGGCGGAGTACGTCGCCGAGCACCTGAAAAAACACCTCCCCGGGAACGTAGAAGTCGTCTGTATTACTGGCCTGCTACCGCCGGCAGAGCGCGAGGAGCGAATCCGTCAGATCGACGTGTCGAAAAAACACGTCCTCGTGGCCACGGACTGCCTGAGCGAAGGGATCAACCTGCAGGCATGGTTCGACGCCGTCTTCCACTACGACCTCTGCTGGAACCCCACCCGGCACGAACAGCGGGAGGGGCGTGTGGACCGGTACGGTCAGCCCCGGCCCAAGGTCCGGGTCTTGACCTATTACGGCACCGATAACCAGATCGACGGGCTGGTGCTCGACGTCCTGATCCGGAAGCACAAGACCATCCGGAGTTCCCTCGGGGTCACGGTCCCGGTCCCGGTGGACACCAACGACGTCATCGAGGCCCTGTACCAGGGGCTGCTCCTGCGCGGCAAGGATAATCAGGACCAGATGAGTTTTTCCTTCGCGGAACCGACGAAGAAGGACCTCCACGAGAAGTGGGATAACGCCAGGGCTCGCGAGGAGAAGCGCTCCAAGACCGTGTACGCCCAGGAGACGATCAAGACCGAAGAGGTGGCGGCCGAATTGAAGGCCGCCCAGGAGGCGATCGGATCCGGTGTGGACGTGGAGGTATTCACCAAGGATGCCTTCCGGGCCTGCAATGCAGTGGTATCCGACGGCCGAGAAGTCCGGTTCGACCTCTCCGAGTCTCCGAAGGTCTTGAGGGAAACGGTCGACCAAGTCTCCTTCAAGGCCCGGTTCGAACTTCCTGTCGATGGGGATGTCCTGCACCTGAACCGCACCCACCCGATCATCGAGGGACTGGCCTCCTACGTCCTGGACACCGCGTTGGACCCGATCCTGGAGAGCCCTGCCCGCCGCTGCGGGGTTATCCGCACGAAAGCGGTGTCCCGGCGCACGACGATCCTCCTTCTCCGTCTGCGGTACCACATCGTGAAGATTTTCATGGGTAAGGAGATTCCTCTTCTAGCGGAGGATTGCCTCGCCGTAGCCTTTGCCGGCGCGCCGGAGAATCCAGAATGGCTGGAGGACGGCGTCGCTGAAAGTCTCCTCGACGTCCGTCCGGATGGCAACATCGGTGCGGACCAAGCCAAGGCCTATCTCGAAAAGGTGATCGCCGGAATCGAGGGGCTGCGCCCCCGTCTGGACGAAGTCGCGGTTCGCCGCGGTGAGGAACTGCTCGATGCCCACCGGAGGGTGCGGTCGGCCTCCAGGCAAACCGGGGTGACCTACCGGGTGGAGCCCCACCTGCCGCCTGACGTCATGGGGATCTACGTCTACCTTCCTGCCGCGGAGGGGAGGGTGTGAAGAAACGGTCCACCGATATTTTCAGCACCGTCCGGTCCGAAGGGCCGATGCTTCCGCCGGAGATCCTCGCCCGGATCGTGGAGTTGGACCCCCAGATGGGGGGATTGACCCCTGAGGCCTTCCATCTCGACAAAAAGGTCAACGAGGCGATCAATAAGTCCTGGAACAGGCTCGTCGGGGTTTGGGAGACGTTCCGGAAGGCTAAGGAGGTACTCCCCGAGGGGGACCCAGGCACCACCCTTACCCGCGAAAAGTGGCTCTTAAAGCTCTTTGATGAACTCGGTTACGGCCGGCTACAGCTCGCCAAGCCGATAGATGTGGAAGGGACAACGTACGCGATCTCCCACATCTGGAAGAACACCCCCATCCACCTGATCGGGTTCCGGGCAGAACTGGACAGAACGGTTTCCCGCCATGGCGGGGCGACATACCAGTACAAGCCCCACAGCATGGTCCAGACGTTCCTGAACCGCACGGAAGGCCACCTGTGGGCGTTCCTTTCCAACGGGTTGAGGTTTCGCATCCTGCGGGACAATACGAGTCTCGTCCGCCAGGCGTATGTCGAGTTCGACCTCGAAGCTATGATGGACGGGGGAGTGTTCCCGGACTTCAAGCTCCTCTGGCTCCTTTGCCATCAATCCCGCGTGGAGGCCGACCGGCCGGAGAATTGCTGGCTGGAGAAGTGGTCCCGCGCCACCCAGGAGATCGGGACGAGGGTCCGGGAAGACCTGCGCGTTGGCGTGCAACGTGCTATCGAGGTCCTGGGAGCTGGGTTCTTTGCCCACCCGGAAAACAACCAGATCCGGGAGGATCTGCGCAGCGGCCGGTTGGATAAGCAGGCGTATTATCGGGAACTCCTGCGGTTCGTATACCAACTCATCTTCCTGTTCGTCGCGGAGGACCGCGACCTGCTGGCGCCCCCGTCGACGACGCCGGAGGCCAAGGACCGCTACGCCCGCTTCTACTCGACGACGCGTCTGCGGTTTCTCGCCGGTCGCAAGGTTGGGACGCGGCACGACGACCTGTACCGGGTCACCCGGCTGGTAATCAACAGCCTCGGAGAGGGCGAAGGCCGGGTGGACCTGGGGATCCCGGGCCTGAACAGCTCCCTCTTTTCGGTTTCTGCCACCCCATCGCTAAAAGAGGCCCTGATCGCCAACGCGGATTATCTGGAGGCAGTCCGGGCGCTGGCGATCGTCACCGACAAGCACGGTCGTCGCCCGACCAACTTCCAGAGCCTGGGTGCGGAGGAACTGGGAAGCGTCTACGAGTCCCTCCTCGAAATGCACCCGGATCTGAACATCGAGGCGAAGACATTTGCTCTTAAGGTTGCCGCCGGGAATGAGCGTAAGACCACTGGCAGTTACTACACCCCTGCAAGTCTCATATCCTGCCTGCTGGATTCAGCCCTCGACCCCGTGCTGGAGGCGGCAGCGGGTAAGGAAAATCCAGAGAAGGCGATCCTGGACTTGAAAGTGTGCGACCCTGCGTGCGGGAGTGGCCACTTCCTGATCGCCGCTGCGAAACGCATGGCAGGTCGGCTGGCTACCATAAGAGCCGGAGGCGATGAGCCATCCACTGACATGTACCACCGCGCGGTCCGGGATGTCATCGGACACTGCATCTACGGCGTGGACATCAATCCGATGTCGGTCGAGCTGTGCAAGGTCAGCCTCTGGATGGAAGCGCTGGAGCCGGGAAAACCCCTCTCCTTCCTGGATCATCGGATTGTTTGCGGGAACAGCCTCCTCGGGACGACGCCGGCCCTCATGGCTCAAGGGGTACCGGATGAGGCGTTCCAGCCACTGGAGGGGGACGAGCGCGCCTCGGTTACATCCCTGAAGAAGCAGAATCGTGCGGAACGGGCGGGCCAGGAGACACTTCGGTTCGGTATTGCCGTATCGGATACCACCAGCCGCCTCGGTGATGCCGTTCGGGAGCTCGACCAGATCGACGACAGCAACATCGAAGGAATCCGCGTGAAGGAGAAAAGATACCGCGTCCTTCTGGAATCCGACGACCTTCGCCAAGCCCTGAATACGGCTAATGCTTGGTGTGCTGCCTTCATCGCCCCAAGAACCCCCTCGGCTCCCCGGTGGACTCACGACGCCTTTCGGCGGGTATCCGAAGTGGGGCTTTCGTCACTTCCCGCGGGATATCGAGAGTCTCTGCAACGCTTGGCGGATGGTTTCCGGTTCTTTCACTGGCATGTGGCCTTCCCGGATGTTTTTCGGGCTCCGGAAGCCGGAATTAGCACTGGCCCCCATGGTTGGCGCTGTGGCTTCGATGTCGTGCTTGGCAATCCACCGTGGGAGCGGATCAAGCTCCAGGAGCAGGAGTTCTTCGCCGAGCGGCGGCCGGATATCGCGAATGCCCCCAACGCAGCGGCAAGGAGACGCATGATCCGGGATTTGGCTACGGAGGACCCGGCGTTATACGGGGAGTACTTGGATGCTCTGCGGAAGGCGGAGGGAGAAAGCCATCTCGTCCGCAATGCCGGCTTCTATCCGCTTTGCGGGCGCGGAGATGTCAATACCTACGCCCTGTTTGCCGAGTTGTTCCTGAATCTTCTATCGGCGAAAGGACGCGCAGGCATCATTGTTCCCACAGGGATCGCTACGGACGACAGCACTAAGGTGTTTTTTGACGCGCTCGTATCCGGCGAACGGCTTGCGTCGCTGTACGACTACGAGAATCGCGAGGGGCTCTTCCCAGCGGTTGATTCCCGTCAGCGGTTCTGTGCTCTCACACTTTCTTCCGGCATCGACTCGGTTGACTTCGTCTTCTTCGCGACGAACACGGGCCATCTCGGCGACGACCGACGACACTTCAGCTTGTCTTCCGTCGATATTGCGCGGGTTAACCCGAACACGAAGACGTGCCCGATCTTCCGGTCGAAGATTGATGCCGAACTGGCTAGGAAGATATACGCACAGGTTCCGGTGTTGATCGATGAAGCAAGAGGCGATGCGGGGAATCCTTGGAGGATCCAGTTCTCGCGCATGTTCGATATGGCCAACGACAGCGGATTGTTCCATTCGTCTGCGCGATTTCTAGAGATGGGGGCTAGAGCAGACGACAACAAGTGGATTGACCACGAAGCCAGAAGGTGGATTCCGCTCTATGAGGCCAAGATGGCGAACTTTTTTGACCATCGAGCCACGTCGTATGAGACTCGCGGTGACACGAGAGGTTATCGCGTCCTCCCGCCTACGTCCGAGGCTGATCATAGAAATCCTGGTTATGTTGTAATGCCCTTTTACTGGGTGCCGCAGGACGAGGTGGACAGGCGTCTTCATGAAAAGGGGTGGACGTTTGACTGGTTGATCGGCTGGCGAGACATAACCTCAGCTACGAACGAGCGAACAACGATTCCGGGGCTGCTGCCGAGGGTTGGAACCGGCGATACCTTTCTGCTGATGTTACCGGGATCCGATGACACAAGGAAGATCGCCGCCCTGTTTGGGAACTTGAATGCATTGATCTTTGACCATGTGGCCCGCATGAAGGTCGGCGGTGTTCACATGAAATACCACGTTATGAAGCAGATAGCGGCTCTGTCTCCGGATGCCTACGACGAGACTTCGCTCAACTTCATCGCTACGCGCGTCCTCGAATTGGTGTACACGGCGAGCGATCTGCGATCTTTCGGCGGAGATCTTGGCTATACCGGCGATCCGTTCCCCTGGGATCCCGCTCGTCGGGCGGTCCTACGCGCAGAACTCGACGCATACTACGCGAAGCTCTACGGGCTCACCCGCGACGAACTCCGGTATGTACTCGACCCGGCCGACGTGTTAGGAGAGGATTTCCCGAGCGAGACCTTCCGGGTTCTGAAGAACAACGAGATCCGGGAGTTCGGGGAATACCGGACGCGGCGTCTTGTGCTGGAGGCGTGGGACAGGTTGATTGCCTGAAAGGTTCAGGCTTGATCCGCCGGGAGAATCCGATTGAAGTTGATGACGTGTTTTCCCGCTTGAACGAAGGAGCACAATCATGGATCTCATAACCTTTGGTTTCATGGACCCTGCCAGGGGTTACACGCAGAACGCCAACTTGTTCATCCGGCTGCGCAGCCAGGCAATTAAGAGCTTTAAGGACGAATCCGTTTGCGACCTATCGAGCTTCGCGTCCGATTCCATCGAGGATTGTCACAAGATCCTTTCCGCAGATGACGGAAAGAACGCCGGGATGCTTCGCGACCGGTTCTACGAGTCCTTGTCGGCGCGCAAGACCAACATAAAACTGCCGGACGTACAGTCGTTCTTCCTCTACTCGTTCACACTTGGCATCAATCAGTTCGCGATCGGACTCAGAAGACCCGGGGACGTCTACGATCCGAAGCCGTTTTCGGCGGAAGATGTTTTGAGCCGCCGATTCCCGATACGTGGGCCGGAATGGGTGTGCAATACCGCGAACATGGAAATGTACAGCGTGGAGAACGCCTTCTGCGACCTTCAGAACGAAATCCTCGTGCCGACCGCTAAGGGATCTCCTTCGGATTACGCGTTGCTGTCGGATATCATAGCTGGGTCTTTCCTGTGGTCGTTTTTTGCAGGGATTTACTGGCTCAACGAGGCGGTCGAGGAGATACGCGGCTGTCTTTCGCTTACTGGCGGAATAACGGACGGGTCAGGTGTTGCGATGTATCAGGTCAAGAAATCCATGCAGTTGATTGGGGACGAAGATATCGAACGGGTGATGGAGGCGGTTATCCTTCGAGAGACATGAAACAATAATAAAGGCGAAGGGAAAAAGCATGGATCGCGATGAAGTAATAAAAATATTGACGCTGCTTTCTGAGGGGACTAATCCCGAAACGGGGGAAGTTTACGATCAGGACAGCCCATATCAAAACCCCAAAGTTGTTCGAACGTTGTTTCATGCCGTACGTTTATTGGGGGGAAACGGGGACGGTGAATCGGCTGGTGAAAAACCAAAAAAAGAAAGGAAAGAATTTGAGGTCCCACCCCTGGATGATTCAGCGAAAGAACTTCAGGGAATACTCCGTAAATGGAGAACAGAGACGGCAATATCCCAAAAATTGCCCGCATATATGATCCTCGAAAATAAAGCGATCGCCCATATCGCATACTTGATGCCGAAGACCCTGGTTCAATTACAAAAAGCCTATGGTGTTGGTCTTGCAACAGTTGAGAAATATGGAGAGGCGATATTAAAAATAATACGGGAACATGACGCGGGTGAATCACGAGGGGAGACCGTCCCATCCACCGGTGATGATTGGAAAACCCCGACAGATGCCATGCAACGCCATAATGCCGATGCAAATAGGCCTTTGCGCGCGTATGCTCCATGGGCAGAAAAAGAAGACGACGACTTGCGCAGAATGTACCGAGAGGGGAAGAATGTTCAACAAATGGCGGATTACTTCGAAAGGCAACCCGGGGCCATTCGATCACGGTTGGAAAAGTTAGGACTCAAATAATACATCGTGTGTCTGAACCGTAGCGGTGCCGACTGAAAGGGAGTTGCGTTCTAATTTAATATCTTGCCGGTATCATAGGACGCAACGACCGCGGGGGAAACGATGGATAATCGAACCGTCATTCCCTGTCCCCAGTGTCAAAAACTACTGAGGTTCCCTTCCGATCGCGGAAAGCTTAACATCACGTGCCCCACCTGTCGTGCTCAATTTGTCTGGCCACCCGGGATCCCGCCTCAAGCTGAGGTTCCGTCTGCACACGTTAAAGAGATTGGGAACAACTCAAGGTGGAAGACTGCCGCTGTACTGATCGGGGTGCTTGTAGGTGTCATCCTGTTGGTTAAGTACATCCATAGCGTATCGTCTGATAAGCCCGGTTTACCGGGCAAGAATGATGCACAAACATCGCGCCATGGGGGTGCTCCCGCTTGGATGAAAATTAAATACACCGATTTGGTCGATCGAACAACAATTACCCATAGCGGGCAGACCGTTGGCAGCCTTCTTGAGGAAATCGACAAGCCCAATGCGACATCTCCGGAAAGAATTTATTCTGAACTGCAACCCTACCTTGAGCCATTCTCGTTCGTCTGTAACGATGTCGTATCCGCCGCGAGACCATCGGAACAAATGCCTTACGTCAACGCTGTTGCCGACTACCCTGCGGGATCCCGCCAGCCGGGTTGGGCTGCCCTATTTCGTGAAGGGCATTTTCAGTTATATGTCGGAGACGGGAAGGCCAGGCTGTTCCTGAAAGGTGAGAACCCCGCGCGCCTTCTTGACCTGCAAAAAAGTGTAATCCGGCACCCACTCAGAGAGATGCTCGACGCGGCCGGAACAGCCAAGATGTCCGTTGAGGTCTACGCTTTCAACAATGATTATGGTTCGCGAACCATCAGCCTGGATCTCAATCCCTACATCGTGGATATTTCTATCGATCAACTTGCGCCTACCAAGAAACCTCTATCAATGACATCCCTGATGGAGTTCTTCGAGCGAGGGATCACACTGGAGGCGGCCGAAATCGGCGAGGATGGGGAGCTCTGCTTCTACGGAACGCCTTCTTCACGGCAGACGGTGGCTGGCTTTCCACAGTCTCTGGAGGACTTCGCGGTTGTTTACCGTTCCACTTTCCACCATGGACACAACGCACCATACATCAGCTTGGACAGGCACGAGGATAACCGCTACGCGAAGGTCAACTTTGGAGGGTTACTGGAGGACACGAGGGTCGGGAGCGTGGTCTTGGAGGCAGACAAATTATTCAAGACCATGAGCACGGGCTTGGACCCGAACACAAGGAAGTTCGTCAAGGGCAAGATCCAAAGCGTCGTTCCCGAATTCGAAACCAGCTCAGAACGAGGCCTTCGGGAGAACAAAACGGGGTACACGGAGATCCGATACTGGTTCTACCCCGACAAGATTCAAGCCGTGACAGACGGCCGAATCGGTGCCGTACAGAACTGCCAGTTTCTGGCAGACGCTGAGCGGATGGACCAGAAGGTGGCTCTTGGTCGAGCCCAGCGTGAGACGATTGACCATCTGAATAAGAACTTTGGACAATACGCCCAGGCCCTACCGGCCTATCAGGAGTTGAACACCGTTGGCCGAATGATGGCGATCGTGAATTGGCTCCAACTGAGTGGGGCAGCCGAAAGAGTGGATCTCGATGCGCTTCTCTCCGTGGAATTATCCGCCTTCAAGACCCCAAGGCGTACAAAGAAACTTATCGCCATAACGGCAGAGGGATACCCGGGTAAGGGAACAGCGGATGGTAAGGATACGCACAGAAAAGTGTACTGTTTCGACGGTCTTCTCGAAGGGCTTAAACCGTCAATCAGCGACAGAGAAATAATCGGAGTCGCCAGCAAGCGCTTCTCTAAGAATAAAGACTCGGATTTCTTCCCCTCTGGTGTTCAGGAAGAGCGTTCTGCTATGGACGCCGCACAAGGTCGGATCAAGAAGATGGAGGCAAGGCTCAGATCGCTTAGTTCGACAATAGCACAGAAACGCGTGACCCTCGACCACTCCGACAGCTACGAGATCAATCGGTTCAATGAAAAGGTTGATGAATACAACACACTTAAGGCGATATATAGCGATGCTGTTGATTCCTACAACCAGTCTGTTCAGGGGATGAATCGAATCGGATACAGAACCCACACTCTTGTCTCAGTTGGTGGTGGAATCAATCTGCGGCCGAAGGATTTTGCCAAACCCCTCAGAAATGCGGATTCTCCGCTCCTGCAGAGAATCCGGAACTCAAAGGAGATCATCCGGAGTTCGCCGCCCAGTAAGGGTGGCATGACCCGAAGCGTGTCCAGTACTCAAGGCGAAGCAATGGTCACGAAACGCTCACCCAGTCCTTGGAAGATCACTGGGGAGCGCACGTCTGGAGAAACAAAAAGGAAGCAATGGTCAAATGGGGGGCAGGGCAACATGACAGTCGAGGCGAACCCGTCCGCTGGGTATACCCGATACCGAGTGACAAAAAGGGGATACTCAAGTGAGACGACGGTCAAGTCTGAAAAGAATGAGGTTGTAGTCTCCAGTTCTTCCTACCAAAACCAGATAGTGGCAACAGGTAATTTTTCTCAGGGGGGCACGATCGTGCTTAGCAAAGGGAAGTATGTAAGCGAGAGGAACACCCGGTGGGAGGCGGATTAACTTCACCTTGAAAAGATACAGGGAGCCAGGTCCCCTCGTTCCTGGTGTTCCTTTCTCTTTATAAAAGTTGACGAACTGGGAGGTAGAGACAGATGGCGACCCGCATTGCACCAATCAGTAAAGAACTTGGGATAAATGCCCGGGGGGCGCCGGGGATGTTTCAGGACATCAAGAAGTGGAGCATCATTCTTTGTTTGTCTCTTTTCGCCCTTGCCCTCCATTTCTTCGGCACCGCAACAGCGGACATGTTTACCCCTTCCCACAGTTGTCATAAACCGTACCGTCCGTACCAGTTCACATCCGAATACGAGGTTTCCAACTACAACTCCGAGGTCGACTCATACAAACGCTGCATTGAGGAATTTGTGGACGAACAGAAGGACGCGTCCAACCATCACCGCGATGCGGCACGAGAGGCCATTGAAGAATGGAACAGCTTCGCGAGAACCGTATCGCTACGGTAGGCGAATCTGAATTTTCAAGCGACGATCAGGGGACGCTAACGGGGGGATAATAATAAATGTCCAATGCATTTACGATCGTAGCAAGCATAGTCATCACGTGGGGGATTGGTCTGGCTCCGCCTTTGGTGATTCGGTACGCTATTCTCAAGAGGCCGATGAATAAGTGGCCAGCAATCGGCACATGTGCCGCCTTTTGGTTGTTTAACGTCATCCTGTTTACTGCTTTCGGCAGCCAGAGTAAGACACATGCTGCTCTTGCCCTCGTTGCGGTTGTCTCCTACTGGTTACTTAGGAAGGCGGAAAAAGTGAATGATGCTGAAAATGACATCGTGGGAAATGCGTAGCGTCTTCTCTCCAATTATTTCCGAATCAGGAATTTCTCGCTGACCAAACCAGCACCCGATGGACCATATGGTTGTAATCCGTGTAGACATTGATCCCCCCGGCAATTTCATACTGTTGGGCAATAAAGAGAGCAACCGCAGCACTCCGGCTCTTTCCGGCCAGGCAATGGACGAAGACCTTGTCCACCTTGCTTTCCACCTTGTTCAACCAACGCAAGATTATCTTCGCGTGGGTGGAATCGAAGTGGGTGGCACCATATATCGGCCTCTCAACATCATCGAAAACCAACCTCAACACATGGGTCCATCCATTCTGGAGGTTCGCCGGCGGATCGCCTGATCCGGTAATAGAGATGATTGCTTCCCGTTCGAGCGGCTTGAAGTATTCTGCCCGGGGCTGGGACAAGAAATCCACTTCGCGAATCATATGATTCCCCACGCACCGAGAACTTTGGGGATCACCTTGTCCCCAGTTTCGGCCGCGGCGATCGCCTTCAAGCGAGGAGCAATGATCGCGCCGTACTCCTCGAAGGTCCACTGGTTGAGAAATCGCACTGCCGGCTCATCGTCGGGGCCATTTGCGGGGAACTTACGCATGACGTCGAGCACCAGCGGGATTCTTTTCGGGCGAATCGGGTAGGAAGCCAGCGCGGCCGCGATGGAGCCGTAATCCCTCTCGTCGTCCGCCTTTTCCAGCCAACCCAGGAGGAAGTCGATCGTCGAGGCGTAAACGAACCCCGACCACGAATTCGCGAGAAGCCTGCGCCCTTCCCTCCCCAATTCCTTCCAGCAACCATCCAGAAGCGGCAGGATCCTTCGGTCTCCTAATTGGAGAACCCCCTGCAGTATTCCCGTGTAGGTTGCCTCTGTATCCGCACCTTCTGCGTAACCGAGAACCTCCTTCGGCCCCGTCAACGGATCTCCATCTTTGGGTGGGATAAATATAGCGATATTGAGTGAGGCAGTGGAAATAACCGACGTCTCCTCGTCTGCATATAGGAACGGCTTAAGCGAGCCAAGTCCGGCAACACGCTTCTCCACCAGCACTACCAGAGAATCGAGAAGTTCAAGGCGTTCATCTATGGTCGTGCGTTCCGCGACGTGCCAGTAGTAGGGGCGAATCTTTTCAAGGAAATCGTCGTTGTAACTGTGCCCAAGCAACAGGCAGTAGTAGCGTAGGTTGCGGAGTAGATCCGCTTTCTCCGTTTCGCTCCATAGGGAGGGATTGCAGAGAAGTTCGAGGGCCTTTTCGCGCTCAGCGGTCTCGGTCGTCATCGTCACACCTCCATTCGGGATTGGCATCGGAAGCGGGCGGATATGACGCGCAAATGTTGGGAGATACTTTCCGGGAGACTTGGTTCAAGGGTTACCCCCTCGCGCATCGAGCTTTCGCTCATACCACCTTGGCTCTCCCGAGCCAGGTTGGCGGACCCATTCGGGCCGCTCTTGATGCCTGATACCTTTTTATAGCCACGCCACATTATTGTCAACCAAGGAAGAGCACCCCAGGGTTCAAGAGCCTCGATACGCGTTAATAGCCACCGCTTCGATAGGTGATTAAGGACGGGATAACACCGAGTGGGTCACAACTTTTGGGAAGCCCGGTAACGTTTGATCAAAGATGACTAACCAGAACAACTTGGCGGTCACGCAGAACTGGTTACCGTAGCATAATAATAATCTATCTATCCACCCGTACGAGTTTTCAATAATCTTTCCATGACTTCATCCGTTATGTCTTTCATGTATTTTATGCGGGCTATAAGTTCTTCCGTGTCACAGTACTTTTTTTCTGTGACAGCATCCTCCAATAGTCTTTTTGCAAATTCGGGATTTTTAATGCCTATAATTAAACCTGGTGTAAACCCTGAAATTGGAGCACGATCTTTTACTAATTTCATATTAGCATTGGGTCCAGCAGTTTCAGCTGAAGATAACGACATGAAATTGTTAATGTAGTTTATTGAATGCGCCCAAAGATCTCCAACATCTATATGGTTGGTTTCATCTATTGTATTAAAACCAATCATTACAAGGTTGCTAGTGTTTTCAAACTGCTTTGCACCAGAATTTAGATTTTCTGCTAACTTTTTTTCGAACAGCGAAACCCCGAGACCAATATAAAAAGAATAGGACAAAAGTGTGGCTTGCCATGTTTCTGGGAGACCTTTCAGTGATCCTGATTCATCAACAAAATACTCTGGGATAATACCAATAAAGGTAAGGTAATAGGCTTGATCAAATTTTTGTTTATCTGGGTTTACTTTTTTTCGGAAAAGATGGTTCATAATTCCCATAAAATTCTCCTGTATTTAGAGCACTGGAGGGGTGAAATCCGGCTCTCTCCGCAGCTTGAGAATGACTTATACATCATTCTAGATAACCTTGTCGTTGTATTTTAGTGTGGGAAAGAGGTTCTTATTCGTGAGTACATCTTGTCTCGGTCACCGCATGGACCCAACTGTTGCCAGCAATTCGATCTGGGTCACGTCTTGGGATGGGAAGATCGTGGTTACGACTCCGGATCCGCGCCACTGCGCGGTCTGCCCCCCGTCCAGGTGGATCTGCCGGCCGATGAGCGAGAGCCCGAATCCGGTGATCCAGTTTCCGGAGCGGACTCGCTCGTCCATCCGGTGGTACCAGTCTGCTTTGGCTTCCAACATCCGGCCTTTGGTCGTGGCATCCATCTCCATGTCGCCGCCGAGGAACCAGCTCGGGAACTTACCCCCGGTCTTGGCATCGTTGTTCTTCAGGTAGTATGCGGTCAGGCGCACCATGTCGTTTTCGCCGAAGTACGCGAGGCGCGCGGCGTACGCGATCCCGGCGATCATACCGGTGGTTATCGAGCGGACCTTGGCGCCGTTGTCGATCACCGTCCCGCCGGCCTGCTCGAAATTCACACCCATGTACCCTATGCCGAGTTCGAGCTTTACGGGCACGTACTGGGTCGCCCAGTCCGGGATGGCCTCTCCGTTCTTCAAGACAGCTTTCCCGAACGGCACGCCGGCCCGAAGATCGCCGTTGATCGGGTTCGGGATGTCGTAATCCTTGTTCCATAACGCTTTGGAAATCGGCCCGCCCAAGTACCAGAAGATGGCCGTCTCGCCGGTCGGGGGGGAAAACCCGAAGTTCCCCCTCAGTTCCAGGATGTAGGGCGTGGCCCAATGAAGCCCGTCGAAATCGATCCCGGCGGTTCCGGTTACGCCGGTGTCCCCGGGCCCGGTGACTCCGCCCTGGTCTACCGATCCCTGCTTGGCGCCGACGCCGATGAAGGCGTACCGGTAGAACCTGTAATATTTGTTGTAGTCGGCCAGCGAGGCGTTCAGGGTCGCAAGAGACTTTGCAGCCGCCTGTTTTTCCGCCAGGGACTCCGGCCTCGGCCGGGGGGACACGTCCGAGGAGCTGTAACTGCCGGTGTTGGGATCCAGGATGAACCCGGCGTTGGCCGGAATAGCCCCGTGTGTGACGATAAGGGTGACGAGAACGATAACGATCTTCTTCAAGGTTGCTCCTTTCAATCTGTGTTTCATTGGGTAGCTTCGTAAACAATGAAAATTTTCCCCGATGGCATGGCGAGGATGGGCTTCCGACACCTGGGGCACTTTTTTTCGATCCCGAGATTTTTTACCTCCCCGGAAAGCACGATTCCGAGGTCATCGTAAGTATCGCGGGGGCCTGCGTCGGTCTCGACGGAATGCCCGTGATGACGGTGGCCGCATCTGCTGCATACGATGAAGGCGCTCATGCGCAGCGTCATTTTTTCCACCAGCCCTTCTCCACGATAAAAATGTCGAAGAGGGCGAAAAGCACCAGGAGGCCGAAGGTGCGCTTCTCCCGGTCTCCCCACCACGAAAAAAGGCCCACCATCCATGCGATCATCCCGCCCTCCGGTACGTCCGCAGGATCTCCATAAGATCCGAGAGGAACATGCGCTTGGCTTCCATGACCTCAAGATCCGTGGAGTACGGATCGTCCGTCACCGCCCGCAAGGAGCAGAGGGCTTTTCGCTGAGCCTGATGGGCGTCGAACACGTTCTCGCCGTCCAACCCGGCCTCCACCAACCGTTTCATAACCGCCGACGATTCGTCGCACATCCACTTGATCAACCAACGCCTCATTTCTTCTCCTTTTACAGACAGGGAATTCGTCGCGTATTCCATCGCCGGATCACCTCCGTTACCCACCTGGTTTTGGCTTTCCAAATTCTTTCCAAATTCTTTCCAAAAACCCTTTCAACCTTCCGCCGGACCGAATACACTACGATCCGGACGCAGTCGGGCCTTGGTCCTTGAAGCTTCAGTTTTTCGGGTAGTTAAATGGAGTAATCGGGTTCAGAGGGGTCGTCGGCTTTGTGGCTCAGCCTGGTAGAGCACCTGGTTCGGGACCAGGGGGTCGCTGGTTCAAATCCAGTCATCCCGACCATCCACAAAAGAAATTGCGGGCCGCCTTCCCGAGGGCGGCCCGTTTTCGCTTATCCTTCCGGCCGGGAACCCGATTCGCCGGGTACGGTCAGAACGTCGGAGCCACAGTGGAGGCGCGGCGCCGGCCTCGCGGCGGTTTTCCTCTCGGCAAGGAGCGCCTCGACCGTCTTCTCGGCATCCGCCAGATCCTGCTCCAGCCACGCCCCGTGGTAATACCCCTCCTGCACCTCGTGCAGCACGGAATCCAACGCGACTTTCGCTTTCGCGAGGGCCAGCGGAGAGC